>Ga0222424_100223_pt1 | contig 50646 bp, 36 predicted proteins | sample 2B2ome_FD_182468 | JGI IMG/M metagenome (GOLD analysis project Ga0222424, IMG submission 182468) | Enriched microbial communities from leaf-cutter ant dump, University of Wisconsin, Madison, United States - 2B200A (version 2) | ecosystem: Environmental > Terrestrial > Nest > Insects nest > Nest... | reverse complement strand
TCCTGGGCACGGGCCTGGGGCCGCGCGCCTACGCCATCATCGGCCAGGGCACCATCAGCCGCATCATCGAATCGCGCCCCGAAGAGCTGCGCCTGTTCCTGGAGGAAGCCGCTGGCGTCTCCAAATACAAGGAGCGCCGCCGCGAGACGGAAAACCGCCTGCACGACACGCGCGAGAACCTCACCCGCGTGGAAGACATCCTGCGCGAGCTGACCGCCAACCTCGAAAAACTGGAAAAGCAGGCCGAGGTGGCCGCCAGGTACAACACCCTGCAGACCGACGCCACGCTCAAGCAGCACCAGCTCTGGTACCTGAAGCGCGCCGACGCCGAGGCCGACCAGGCCAAGGTGCGCATGGACGGCCTGCAGGCCGTGAACGACCTCGAATCGCGCATGGCCGACCTGCGCGCCGTCGAATCCGACCTCGAAACCATCCGCCAGGCCCACTACGCGGCCGGCGACCAGGTGAACCAGGCCCAGGGCCGCTTGTACGAAGCGACCGCCGAGGTCGGCAAGCTGGAAGCCGAGATCCGCTACGTGGTCGAGGGCCGCCAGCGCGTGGAGCAGCGGCTGGTGCAGCTCGCCGAGCAGATCACGCAGTGGCAGGCGCGCAAGGAAGAAGCCGACATCGAGCTCGAAAACCTCGCCGGTGCCGGCGTGGATGCCGAGGAGCGCGCCGAACTGCTCGCCGCCCAGGTGGAAGAGCAGGCCATGCAGCTCCCCGACCTGGAAGAAGCCCTGCGCCAGGCCCAGGCCCGCGCCAGCGAACAGCGCGGCAGCGTGGTGCAGGTGCAGCAGCAGATCGGCGTGCTGGCGGCCGAGCAGCGCAGCATCGACGAGCAAAGCCGCCAGCTCGACGCCCGCTTCGAGCGCTTGCGCACCGACCGCAACGCCCTGGCCGCGCCCGACGAGGCGCGCCTGAACAATCTGCGCGAGCAGCTCGAAGAAGCGCAGGAGATCGCCGAGACCACCGAGGCCCGCCTGCACGAGCTGCAGGAATCCGTGCCGCAGCTGGACGACGACCGCCGCGCCCGCCAGCAGGCCGTGAACGCCGAGAGCGCCCGCCAGGCCGAGCTGTCCGCCCGCATGGAGGCGTTGAAAGCCTTGCAGGAAAAGGTCAAGACCGACGGCAAGCTCCAGCCCTGGCTGGCCAAGCACGGCCTGGACGGACTGCAGGGCCTGTGGAGCCGCATCCACATCGAGCCCGGCTGGGAAAACGCGCTGGAAGCCGCGCTGCGCGAGCGCATGGGCGCGCTCGAAGTCGGGCGCCTGGACATGGTGCGCGGCTTCCTGGGCTCCGGCGGCACCGACGCGCCGCCCGCGCGGCTGGCCTTCTACAGCGCGCCCGCCGCCGGCCAGCCCGAACCCGCATCCCCGCACGCCCGCCTGTCGGACCTGCTGCGCCTGCACGACGCCGGCCTGCGCGCCGTGCTCGCCGACTGGCTCCAGGGCTGCTACACCGCCCCCACGCTCGACGAGGCCCTGAGCCGCCGCGCCAGCCTGCAGCCGGGCGAGGTGGTCTACGTGCCCACGGGCCATGCCGTGAGCAGCCACAGCGTGAGCTTCTACGCGCAGGACTCCGAGCAGTCCGGCCTGCTGGCCCGCGCGCAGGAGATCGAGCACCTCGAAAAGGAACTGCGCGCCCAGGCCCTGATCGCCGAGGAGTCGCGCACCGCCCTGGTCCGCGCCGAGGCCGCCTATGCCGACGCATCCCAGCGCCTTGTCGCCGCCCGCCGCGAGGCCACCGAGGCCCAGGGCCGCGCCCACGAGCTGCAGGTGGAAACCCTGCGCCTGACCCAGTTGGCCGAGCAGACCCGCGCCCGCAGCGAGCAGATCGGCGCCGATCTGGCCGAGGTCGAGGCGCAACTGGCCGACCTGCAGGAGCGCCGCGTGGCCGCCGAGGCGCGCTTCGAGGAGCTGGACATGCAGCTCGCCGACAGCCAGGAGCGCGAGGCCCAGCTGGGCGACCACGTGATCGATGCCGAGCGCAAGCTGGCCGCCTGCCGCGAGCAGCAGCGCGCCCTGGAGCGCCAGGCGCAGGAAGCCACCTTCTCCCAGCGCAGCCTGGAGGCGCGCCGGGGCGAACTGAGCCGTTCCATCGAAACCGCCACCCAGCAAGCCAAGGCCCTGGCCGACGAAGAGCAGCGCGCCCGCGACGAACTGGCGCGCCTGTCCGACGCCGCCGCGCAGGGCGGCCTGCAGGCCGCGCTGGACGTGAAGATGGAGCGCGAGAAGCAGCTCGCCGCCCAGCGCAGCGAGTACGACGACCTCACCACCAAGCTGCGCGCTAGCGACGAGCGCCGCATGCAGCTCGAACGCGCGCTGGACCCGCTGCGCCAGCGCATCACCGAATTCCAGCTCAAGGAACAGGCCGCGCGCCTGGGCCTGGAGCAGTACACCACCCTGCTGGCCGACGCCCAGGCCGACCTGGAGGCCGTGGCCCGCTCCATCGAGGAAGGCAGCGTGCGCGTGGGCGGCCTGCAGGGCGAGATCGACCGCCTGCACCGCGAGATCGCCGCCCTGGGCGCCGTCAACCTCGCCGCGCTGGACGAGCTGAACATGGCGCGCGAGCGCAAGACCTTCCTGGACGCGCAGACGGCCGACCTCACCGAGGCCATGAACACGCTGGAAGACGCCATCCGCAAGATCGACGGCGAGACGCGCCAGCTTTTGTCGGGCACCTTCGAGACCGTCAACGGCCACTTTGGCCGCATGTTCCCCGAGCTGTTCGGGGGCGGGCAGGCCAAGCTCATCATCACGGGCGACGAAATCCTGGACTCCGGCGTGCAGGTCATGGCCCAGCCGCCGGGCAAGAAGAACCAGACCATCCACCTGCTCTCGGGCGGCGAGAAGGCCCTCACCGCCATCGCGCTGGTGTTCGCGATCTTCCAGCTCAACCCCGCGCCGTTCTGCCTGCTGGACGAGGTGGACGCGCCGCTGGACGACGCCAACACCGAGCGCTACGCCAAGCTGGTGTCCAGCATGTCCAAGGGCACGCAGTTCCTGTTCATCAGCCACAACAAGATCGCGATGGAAATGGCCGAGCAGCTCATCGGCGTGACCATGCAGGAGCAGGGCGTCTCGCGCATCGTGGCGGTGGACATGGAAAGCGCCTTGTCCATGGCCGAAGCCTGAATTCACCGAACCAACCATGAGCACACTGCAACTGAGTCTGGCCATCATCGGCGGCCTGGTGCTGGCCTTCATCGTGGCCTACAACACCTGGACCTCGCGCCGCAACGCGCCCAAGCGCGCGCTGCCGCCCGAGCCGGACCGCAGCGCCGAGCCCGTGCTGCGCCAGGAGCCTGGCTTCGACAATACCGGTGCTCCCGTGGACCTGAGCCCGGATGAGCTGCAGGCGCTGGACCGGGGCACCGACCCCGCGTCGGCCCACGCCGTGGACCCCACGGACGCCCTGCAGATGCCCGTGCCCGCGTTCTCCGTGGAGCGCCGCCCGGGGCTGGACCCGCTCATCGACGTGATCGCGCCTTTGCAGCCCGAGCACATCGTCTCGGGCGACGCCGCGCTGGCCGCGCTGCCGCCCACGCGCCGCGCCGGCAGCAAGCCCTTCGCCATCGAGGGCCTGAACGAGGCCACCCAGCAGTGGGAGACGCCCGCGCCCGGCCAGCGCTACCAGGGCTTCCAGGCGGGCGTGCAGCTCGCCAACCGCATGGGTGCGCTCAACGAGATCGAGTTCTCCGAATTCGTCATGAAGGCCCAGGCCTTCGCCGACGCCATCAACGCCGCGCCCGACTTCCCCGACATGCTGCAGGAGGTGGCCCGCGCCCGGGAGCTGGACCAGTTCGCCAGCGACCACGACGCGCAGCTCGCCTTCATGCTGCGCGCCCGCCAGGCCGCCTGGAGCCCCGGCTACGTACAGCAGAACGCCGGCCGCCTCGGCTTCATGCCCGGCGCCATGCCCGGCCGGCTGGTGCTGCCCGCCGCCGGCGCCGGCCTGCCGCCGCTGCTCACCCTGGGCTACGACACGCAGGCCGCGCTGGCCGACGACCCTGAGCAGTCCGCCATCCGCGACATCACCCTGAGCCTGGACGTGGCCCAGGTCCACCGCAGCGAGCAGCCGTTCACCCGCCTGCGCGAAGTGGCCGCGGCCCTGTGCGAGGCCATGGACGGCGTGCTGTGCGACCAGAACGGCCACCCGCTGCCCGCCATGGCCATGGACCCGATCGCGGCCGACCTGGAGCTGCTGTACGACCAGCTCGACGGGCGCGAGCTGTCGGCGGGCTCGGTGCTGGCGCGGCGGCTGTTCAGCTAAGCCATGGCTGAGAATTTGGACCTTTTTTCGGCCGCAGCGCAGACCAGCCAAGCGCAGGCAGCTATCAAAATCAAAGCACTGCGCGCCCAGCTTAACCAGTGGGCGCACCAGTACTACGTGCTGGACGAGCCCACGGTGCCCGACGCCGAATACGACCGCGTGTTCCGCGAGCTGCAGGCGCTGGAAACCGAGCACCCCGACCTCATCACGCCCGACTCGCCCACGCAGCGCGTGATCGGCGCCGTCATGGAAGGCCTGGCCCCGGTGCGCCATGCCGTGCCCATGCTCAGCATCCACACCGAGACCGACACCGAGGCCACGGGCGCCCAGGCGTTCGACGCGCGCGTGCGGCGCGAGCTGGGCCTGTCCGACACCGACCCGCCCATCGAATACGTGGCCGAGCCCAAGTTCGACGGGCTGGCCATGAGCCTGCGCTACGAGGACGGCCGCCTGGCGCAGGCCGCCACGCGCGGCGACGGCGAGGTGGGCGAGGACGTGACGCACAACATTCGCACCATCCGGCAGATACCACTCACGCTGCCCGAGGGCGTTCCGCCGCTTTTGGAAGTGCGCGGCGAGGTGTACATGCGCCGCGCCGACTTCGACGCGCTCAACGAGCGCCAGCGGGAGCAGGGCGGCAAGACCTTCGTGAACCCGCGCAACGCGGCGGCGGGCGCGGTGCGCCAGCTCGACTCCGGCATCGCCGCGCAGCGGCCGCTGAGCTTCTTCGCCTACGGCCTAGGCGCCGTCACGCCGGCGGGGGAGGGCGGCCCGGTGTTCCGCACGCACTACGAGATGCTGCAGGCGCTGAAGTCATGGGGTTTTCCGGTCGCAGCCCAGGTCCAGCTTGCGCGGGGTGCTGCGGAATTGGTAGCGTACCACCAGCAGGTGGGCGCCAGCCGCGATGCGCTGCCGTACGACATCGACGGCGTGGTCTACAAGGTCAATTCGCTGCAGCTGCAGCGCGACCTGGGCTTCAAGACCCGCGAGCCGCGCTGGGCCGTGGCCCACAAGTACCCGGCGCAGGAGATGGCCACCAGGGTCGAAGGCATCGACGTGCAGGTGGGCCGCACCGGCAAGATCACGCCCGTGGCGCGGCTGGCGCCGGTGTTCGTGGGCGGCGTCACCGTCACCAACGCCACGCTGCACAACCTGTTCGAGATCCGCAAGAAGGGCGTGCGCGTGGGCGACACCGTCATCGTGCGGCGCGCGGGCGACGTGATTCCCGAAGTCGTCGGCGTGATGCCGGGCCAGCGCCCCGCCTACGTGAAGAACTTCCGCATGCCCGCGCAGTGCCCTGTCTGCGGCAGCGACGTGGTGCGCGAGAAGGGCGAGGCCAACCACCGCTGCACCGGCGGCCTGTTTTGCGCCGCGCAGCGCAAGGAGGCCATCCTGCACTTCGCCGCGCGCCGCGCGATGGACATCGAGGGCCTGGGCGAGAAGCTGGTGGACCAGCTCGTGGACACCGGCGTGATCCGCACCTTGCCCGACCTGTACCGCCTGGGCCTCACGTCCCTGATCGCGCTGGACCGCATGGCCGAGAAGTCGGCGCAGAACGTGCTGGCCGCGCTGGAGAAATCCAAGCAGGCCACGCTGCCGCGCTTTTTGTTCGGTCTGGGCATCCGCCACGTGGGCGAGGCCACGGCCAAGGACCTGGCGCGCCACTTCGGCATGCTCGACGCCATCATGGATGCGAGCGAGGAGCAGCTGCTGGAGGTCAACGACGTGGGCCCCATCGTCGCCAAGGCCATCCATACCTTCTTCGGCCAGCCGCACAACCGCGAGGTGGTCGAGCAGCTGCGCGCCTGCGGCGTCACCTGGCCCGAAGGCCCGCCCGCCGAGCGCGCGCCGCAGCTGCTGGCCGGCAAGACGGTGGTGCTGACCGGCACCCTGCCCACGCTGAGCCGCGACGCGGCTAAGGACATGCTCGAAGCCGCCGGCGCCAAGGTGGCCGGCTCGGTCAGCAAGAAGACGAGCTACGTCGTGGCCGGCGAGGAGGCGGGCAGCAAGCTGGCCAAGGCCCAGGAGCTGGGCGTGCCCGTGCTGGACGAGGCGGGCATGCTGGCGCTGCTGCAGCCAGCGCCGCAGCCCCAGCCGCAGGACGAGGGCCACTGACGATGGCCCTCGCACGCCGCGCCCCCCGCCTCGGCCTTGCGCTGGGCAGCGGCTCGGCGCGCGGTTGGGCGCACATCGGCGTGCTGCAGGCGCTCACCGAAGAAGGCGTGCGTCCCGACGTGGTCTGCGGCTCGTCCATCGGCGCGCTGGTGGGCGCGGCCTATGCGGCGGGCGAGCTGGAGCGCTTTGCCGACTGGGTGCAGGGCCTGGGCATGCGCGACGTGTTCGGCTTCATGGACTTCAACCTCGCGGGCGGCATGCTCAAGGGCGAGAAGCTCATCGCCTTCTGGCGCCGCAATTTTGCGGACTTCGACATCGAGCAGTCACCCATGGCGTTCGGCGCCGTGGCCACCGACCTGCACTCGGGCGCCGAGGTGTGGCTGCGCGAAGGCTCCATTGCCGATGCGGTGCGCGCCTCCATCGCGCTGCCCGGCCTGTTCACGCCGGTGTCGCGCCCGGACGGGCGGCTGCTGGTGGACGGCGGCCTGGTGAACCCGGTGCCCGCGTCGCTCGCGCGCGCCATGGGGGCGGACATTGTGATTGCGGTGGACCTGAACAGCGACATCCTGCACCGCCACATGCGCCCCCTGGCCGTGGTGCAGGCGCCCGCCGACGAGTCCGGCGAGTCCGACTCATCGCCGGAACCCGAGCCGCCGCCGCAAAACGGCGGCTGGATGCAGCGCCTCACCCCCTGGCGCACGGCCGCCGCCGCGGCAGGGCCCGTGCCGCGCGTGCCGTCGATGCTGGACGTGGTGATGACCAGCGTCAACATCATGCAGATGCGCATCACCCGCAGCCGCATGGCCGGCGACCCGCCCGAGATGGTGGTGGCGCCCGCGCTGGCGCACCTGGGGCTGCTGGACTTCCACCGTGCGGGCGAGGCCATCGCGGAAGGCCGCCGCGCAGCGCAGGCGGCGCTGCCGCAACTGCGGAGGTTCATGGGGTGAAAAACTTTTGTTTTGATAGCTGGAAGCGCTTGCTGGATAAGCGCTGAAGGCCTTTTTTGGTCCATATTTTCATGTCCTTTCTCCAATCGCTGCAGGCACGCTGGGTGCCGGTGCGCACCGCCCTGGCCGGACTGCTGCGCAGGCCCGAGCGGCTGTGGTCGCTGCACAGCATGGTGTGGCTGGCGGCGGGCCTGGCGCTGGCGGTGCTGCTCTACGTGCTGGCGCTGATACCCACCACGCCGGACGTCGCCGACATCCGCAAGGCCAAGAGCGAGCTGCCCGCGCAGCTCATGTCGGTGGACGGCAAGCTGCTGGCCGAATACCGCTGGGCCAACCGCGAGTGGGTGGAGCTCAGCCAGATCTCGCCCCACGTGGTGGACGCCCTCATCGCCACCGAGGACCACCGCTTCTACAGCCACTGGGGCATGGACTGGCGGCGCACCTTGTCGTCGGTGCTGCTCACGCTGCGCGGCGACCCGCAGGGCGGCTCCACCCTCACGCAGCAGCTCGTGCGCAACCTGTTCCCCGAGGAGATCGGGCGCTCGCGCGCGTTTCCCCAGGTGCTCACGCGCAAGCTCAAGGAGTCCATCACGGCGCTCAAGATCGAGGCGGCCTACTCCAAGGACGAGATCCTGGAGACCTACCTGAACACCGTGCCTTTCCTCTACGGCGCCTACGGCATCGAGATGGCCGCGCGCACCTATTTCGACAAGTCGGCCGACAAGCTCGACGTGCTGGAGAGCGCCACGCTCATCGGCATGCTCAAGGGCACGGCCTACTACAACCCCGTGCTCAACCCCGAGCGCGCGCAGGCGCGGCGCAACACCGTGCTGTCACAAATGAAGAAGCGCGGCAAGCTGGAGGCGGCGCAGTTCGAGGCGCTGCAAAAGCGCCCGCTGCGCGTGAACTTCGAGCGCCAGACCGAGGTCATGGGCCCCGCGCCGCACTTCGCGCAGCAGCTGCGCAAGCAGCTCATCGCCTGGTCCGACAGCAACGGCTACAACCTGTATTCCGACGGCCTGGTGATCCGCACCACTATCGACTCGCGGCTGCAGAACTTCGCCAACCAGGCCGTGGCGCGCCAGGGCAAGCAGCTGCAGGGCGTGGCCGATGCCGCATGGTCCAAGCGCGACGGCTGGGGGCCCAAGAACGAACTCGTGCAGACCCTGGTGCGCGAGAGCGCCGAATACCGCGCCGCGCTGGACAAGGGCCAGCCCGCCGACGAGGCGCTGCAGGCCCTGCTGGACGACGAAGCCTTCCTGCAGAAGCTGCGCGCCGAGAAGACGCGCGTGCAGGCGGGTTTCCTTGCGCAGGACCCGGTCACCGGCCACGTGCTGGCCTGGGTGGGCAGCCGCGACTTCGGGCAGGACCCTTTCGACCACGTGCAGGCCGCGCGCCGACAGCCCGGCTCCACCTTCAAGCCCTTCGTGTACGGCGCGGCCTTCGCGCAGGGCGCGTCGCCCGAGGACACGCTGATGGACTCGGCCGTGGAGATCCCGCTGCCCGGCGGCCGCGTGTGGCGCCCCACCGACGGCGGCCCGCCCAGCGACCAGCCCATGACGCTGGCCGACGGTCTCGCCCTGTCCAAGAACACCATCACCGCGCAGGTCATGCAGCAGGTCGGCCCGGCCCGCGTGGCCGAGGTGGCGCGCGCCCTGGGCGTGCGCCAGTCGCCGCTGGAAGAGGTGCCCTCGCTGGCCCTGGGCACCAGCCCCGTCACGCTCAAGGAAATGGTCACGGCCTACGGCAGCATCGTGAACCTGGGCCGCTACGTGGAGCCGGTGATGCTGCTGCGCATCGAGGACAGGAACGGCAAGGTGCTGGAAACCTTCGCCGAGCCCAAGCCCGAGCCCGTCTTCGACGCGCGCGCCGCGCAGACGCTGCGCAACACCATGCGCGGCGCGGTGGACCGGGGCACGGCCACGGCCATCCGCACGCGCTACGGCATCCAGGCCGACGTGGCGGGCAAGACCGGCACCACGCAGGACAACACGGACGGCTGGTTCATCCTCATGCACACCCGCGTGGTGGCCGGCGCCTGGGCGGGCTTCAACGACGGCCGCATCACCTTGCGCAGTGACTACTGGGGCCAGGGCGCCCGCGCCGCGCTGCCCATGGTGGGCGAGTTCATGCAGCAGGCGCTGCGCGCCAAGGTGATCAACGGCAACGACCGCTTCGTGGACGAGTTCGACACGCCGCCGCCTGCCGACACCTCGCTGGGCAGCATGCGCGAATGGATCCGCGGCCTATTCCGCGGCGACACCCAGGCCCCGCCGCCGCCTCCGCCGCCCACGTGGCCGGGCGGCGGCCTGCCGCCGGTGATCCACGACGCGCCCGCCCCGCAGGGGCGGCCGGTGCCGGCCGAGGAGCGGGTGGGCGGCTAGGCGGGTTCAGGCCGCCGCGCGTTCGCCGCGCGCGCTGCCTTGCAGCACCTGCATCAGCCCGGCCGGGTCGATGCACTGGATCAGCAGCCGCCCCGCATTGGCCTTGATCAGCTCCGACACCAGGACGCCGTGCGTGCCGGGGATGGAGGGTGCGGCCATCACCTTGTCGGGCGCCACCGTGGTCACGCCGTGCAGTTCGCTCACCAGCAGGCCGATGCGCCGCCCGGCATGCTCCAGCACCACGACCTGGCTGTGCGGGGTGATGGCCGAGGGCGTGCCGCGCAGCAGGTGGCCGACGTCGAACACCCACACGTAGCCCGTCACCGCGCCGTGCAGGCGCCGCGCCAGCGTGCCGACGCAGTACGGCAACTGCGCCGCCGATACGGACGCGATCTCGCTGGCGGGCAGGGCTTCGAGCACGGACTCGGAATTGAGCGCGAACAGGGTCGCGTCCACGAAGAAGGTGGCCACCTCGCGCCCGCCCGCCGAGGCGGTATCGGCCAGCAGCGTGGTGCGGCGGCGGTGCACGGCGTCGAGCGCATCGCTCTGCACCGCCCCGAAGGATTCGAAGGACAGAGCGAGGAGGTCGTCGCGGTAGCCGTCGCTGACCTTGAACTCGCGGTAGCCGTTGGAGGCCGCGCAGCCCACGATGCAGTAATGCCCGTCGTGCACCGCTGCGTGCGAGAGGCTGTCGCCCCGGGCCAGGGCCTGCATGGCCTGCGTCAGCTCCAGGCGGTGGCCCACGGGGCGGCCCGGGTCGGTGCTGGCGATCACACTGCCCTGGCGGTCCACGAAGACGGTGCGGGTGTCGGGCTTGTCGGCGGTGGCGCCGCGCAGCATGGCGTCGAATTCCACGGCGGCGTTGAACACAATGCCGATGCCGCCCACGACCAGGCCCTCGTCCTCGGGGGCGCGGATGGCCGCGTGGTAGACGTAGGTGGGCCGGCCTTCGTAGTGCGCGCTGGGGCGCCAGGGCGTGACGTGGTAGGCCTGGCTGTCGCGCAGGGCCAGCACGGCGGCGAGCGTGTCGGGCTCGATGGCGGTGCCGATCACCGAAGGGCCGCCGCCATCCCCTCCCGGGCGGCTGGCCGCGACGATGCGGCCCTGCCGGTCGTACACCACGAGGCGCGTGTACACGGTGTAGAGGCTGTTGATGTGCTCCAGGATGCGGCAGGCCTGCGCATGGTCGGACTCGCTGGCGCAGCCCGCCGCCACGTCGGCCAGCAGCGCGCGCAGCTCGGGCGTCAGCGCCCACCAGCGGCAGTCGTTGGCGCGCTCGTAGAGGTTGCGGTCCAGCAGGTCCACCAGCAGCCGCGTGAGCAGCTCGCTGTCGCGCATGCTCGCGCCCAGCACGGTGTCGTACAGGTCGCGGATAGACTGGGTGAACACCTCGTTGGTGCGCGCGCCGGTCTCGCCGATCTGCTCCAGCACCGACTTGAGCCGGTGCGCGCCGCCCGTCTGCCCGGCGGTCATGACTTGGCCGTTCCAGACCACGCGGCGGATGGTGTCGGCCGCGGTGACGATCTCGTACAGCGGCGGGCAGAAGGTCTGCGCATGCGCGAGCAGGCCCTGGGCGATGGCGGGGTCCAGGCTGTCGATGGCCCGGCCCGCCTTGGCCGAGAACGCGAGTTCGACCGGCGTCATCACCTGGCCGCGCCAGCCCGCGGGGCCGGGGTAGCCCTGGTAGCCGGCGGCGGCCACGGTCTGTACCAGGTAGGTGCGCCCGCCGTGCACCAGCAGGTCCGGCGCACCAAGGGGGTTCACCGGCACCTGCGCGCCCACGGGGATCCACAGCGGGTCGCCGCTGGCGATCACGTGGTCGCCGCCATCGAGCAGTAGCCGGATGCTGCGCCGGTCCTCGCTGGCGCGCGAGTGGAAGATGCCCTGCATCTCGCCCTCGAAGGCGAAGCTCAGGCACAGCACGCCCACGGGTTCGCTGGTGCGCGGGTCGAGCATGCGGTGCGAGTAGATGAGCGCGTGGCGCTTGCCGGGCCGCAGCTCCGTGGCGCGGAAGGTCTCCACGTAGCCATTGCTTTTCAGGGTCTGCGCGATCAGCGGGTCGTGGCTGCCCTCCACGGGCGATTCCTCGTCGATCTGCGCCAGAACGGTGCCTTGCATGTCCAGCAGCAGGATCTCGTCGTACACCGTGTACTTGTTGCGGTATTCGCGCAGCCGCGTGATCACCGGCGCGGGGTCGTTCTGGATGCCCGCCACGAAGCGGCACAGGTCCAGGTCGGTGGCGAGAAAGCCCACGTCGGCCGTGCGCTCGTAGAGGTTGCGCACCACGATGTCGATCACGTGGCGGGCGCTGGTGCCGGCCTCGGCCATGGCCTCGCCGATGGACTCCTGCACCAGCGAGTGCACCAGATCGCCTTCGAGCCGCGTAAAGCCCTCGCGCGTGGCCGCCATCATCGGCAGGATGCTGTGCGCCTCCTCGGGGCAGTTCATCTTGGCCGAGGCCTCGATGAGGCGCCACATCAGGTTGAGTTCGCGCAGCGAGTTCTCGCAGCGCACCACGTCGCGCATGAACGGCAGGAAGGTGTCGATGTTCAGGCTGGTGCTGGATGCCATGGGTTTCCGTCCTCTCCGGTGAGGGCCGTGGTGTTACGGCTTGAAACATCCATAGCAATTGCCGGGCCTGACCCCGGCCCCGGGCCGCCGCTACTCGATGTCGATGCAGTGCAGCCCGAAGCTGCCCCGGCGCCGGTCGGCGAAAAACGCCTCCAGCGTCTCCTTCACCGTGCGGAAGGCGATCTCGTCCCAGGGCACCTCGTCCTCGGTGAACAGGCGCGCCTCGATGGTCTCGTGGCCGGGGTTGAACTGGTCGCTGAGCAGCGTGGCGCGGTAGAACAGATGCACCTGACCCACGCGGCGCACGTTGAGCAGGCTGAACAGGGGGCCGATCTCGATCTGCGCGCCGGCCTCTTCGTCCGTCTCGCGCGCCGCGCCCTGGGCGGTGGTCTCGTCCAGCTCCATGAAGCCCGCCGGCAGCGTCCACTTGCCCCAGCGCGGCTCGATGTTGCGCTTGCACAGCAGCACGCGGCCGTCGGGCAGCGCGGGCACGGTGCCCACCACGTTGAGCGGGTTTTCGTAGTGCACCGTGTGGCAGCCGGGGCACACGGCGCGCTGCTTGGTGTCGCCGTCGTCCGGCAGGCGGTAGACGACGGCGGTGCCGCAGGCGCGGCAGTGCTGGATGGGGCTGCGGAAGGTCATGCAGGGATTTTGAATGAAATCGGGCTCCAGCGCTTATGGGACAAGCGCTGGCAGCTATGAAAAGCAGAGTATCAGACGACTTCCAGGCGCAGAGTGCCCAGGCCGTCCACGCCGCCTTCGAGCACATCGCCGCGCGCCACGGCGCCCACGCCTTCGGGGGTGCCGGTGTAGATCAGGTCGCCGGGTTGCAGCTCCCACGCGGCCGAGAGGTGTTCGATGGTCTCGGCGATGTTCCAGATGAGCTGGGCCACGGTGCTGCGCTGGCGGTCCGCGCCGTTCACCTGCAGCCAGATGGCGGCCTTGGCCACGTCGCCCGCCTGCGCGGCCGGGGTGATGGGGCCGATGGGCGCGCTGGCGTCGAAGCCCTTGCCGATGCACCAGGGGCGGCCCTGCTTCTTCATGTCGTTCTGCAGGTCACGGCGCGTCATGTCCAGGCCCACGGCGTAGCCATAGATGTGCTGGTGCGCGTCGGCGGCCTGGATGTTCTTGCCGCCCTTGCCGATGGCCACCACGAGTTCGATCTCGTGGTGCAGGTTGGCCGTGAGGCTGGGGTAGGGCAGGCGGCCCGTCTCGCCCGCGTCGACCACCACGACGGCGTCGGCGGGCTTCATGAAGAAGAAGGGCGGCTCGCGCCCGGTGAAGCCCATTTCCTTGGCGTGCTCTTCGTAGTTGCGGCCCACGCAGTAGATGCGGTGGACGGGAAAGCGGTCGCTGCTGCCCGCCACCGGAACGCTGGCCGTTGGCGCGGGGGGAAATACGTAGCCCATGTCTGCCTTTCTGAAAATGGTCTGCGGCAGTGTGCCATGGCTGCGTCCGGGCCGCTTGTACACTCGCGCCCATGGCAGAGAGCTTCGACTTCCACAACACGCCGGGCCATCTGGTGCGCCGTGCCCACCAGCGCACCGTGGCGCTTTTCATGGAGGAGACGGCCGGGTTCGACGTGACGCCCGTGCAGTTCGCCATCCTGCACCAGCTGCTGGCCCAGCCCGGCGAGGACCAGGTCACGCTCGCGTCGCGCGTGGCGTTCGACGCGGCTACGTCCGGATCGGTGATCGGGCGCCTGGAAAAGCGCGGCTGGATCCGCCGCGAGCCCGACACCCGCGACCGCCGCCGCAAGCTGCTGTGGATCACGCCCGAGGGCGAGGTGGCGGCGCTGCAGATGCGCGACGCGGCCCAGCGCGTGCAGGAGCGCCTGATGGCCCCTCTGGACGAGCGCGAGCGCGGCGACCTCATGGTGCTGCTGAACAAGGTCGTCTACCACCACCAGGACCCGGCGGGCGCCTCGGGCGCCTGACCATCCCCATTCTTTTCCTATGCAGCTCTACAACTACTTCCGCTCCTCGGCCTCGTTCCGCGTGCGCATCGCGCTGCAGATCAAGGGCCTCGGCTACGACTACGTGCCCGTGCACCTCGTGAAGGGCGAGCACCAGCAGCCGGCCTACGCGGGCCGCGTGGGCGATGCCCTGGTGCCCACGCTGGTGACCGACGACGGCGCGGCGCTGTCGCAGTCCATGGCCATCATCGAATACCTGGACGAAACCCATCCCGCGCCCCCGTTGCTGCCCGCCGACCCGCTGGCCCGCGCCCGCGTGCGGGCCCTGGCGCAGATGGTGGCGTGCGAGATCCACCCCCTGAACAACCTGCGCGTGCTCAAGTACCTGGTGCGCGAGCTGAAGGTGGACGAGGACGCCAAGAACGCCTGGTACCGCCACTGGGTGCGCAGCGGGCTCGAAGCCTTCGAGCGCCAGCTGGCGCTGTTGGCCCAGGAGCGCGCGGCCCAGGGGCTGGCGCCTTCCGTGTTCTGCTGGGGCGATGCGCCCACGCTGGCCGACTGCTGCCTGGTGCCGCAGATCTTCAACGGCCAGCGCTTCAATGTGGACCTGAACGGTTTGCCGCTCACCATGGGCGCATTCGCGGCCTGCATGGCGCTGCCTGCGTTCCAGCAGGCCCAGCCCAGAGCCTGCCCGGACGCCGAAGCTTGAACTACAGCGACTGGATCGTTCCCGACTGGCCCGCGCCGCCCCACGTGCGCGCGCTGTGCACCACGCGCCAGGGCGGTGCCAGCGCGCCGCCGTGGGACAGCTTCAACCTGGGCCGCCTGGTGGGCGACGACCCGGCCGCCGTGCGAGCCAACTGGGCCGCGCTGGGCGCGGCCACGGGCGCGCGGCCGGTCTATCTGCGCCAGGTCCACGGCACGGCCGTGCAGCCTTTGGACGCTGAGACGCCCGACGGCATCGAAGCCGATGCCAGCACCACCCAGGCCGCCGGCGTGGCCTGCGTCGCCATGGCGGCCGATTGCCTGCCGGTGCTGTTCACCAATGCCAGCGGCACCCGCGTGGCCGCCGCGCACGCAGGCTGGCGCGGGCTGGCGGGCGGGGTGTTGGAGGCGACCTTGACGTCTTTTTTGCCTCCAGCGCTTGACCAGCAAGCGCTGGAAGCTATCAAAAAAGAAGCGTATGGCGACATCATCGCCTGGCTGGGCCCCTGCATAGGCCCCACGGCATTCGAAGTGGGGCCCGAGGTGCGCGAAGTCTTCTGCGCCCACGACCCGCAGGCGGCCGCGTGTTTCACGGCGGGCGCCGCACCGGGCAAGTTCATGGCCGACCTGGCCGGGCTGGCCCGCCAGCGCCTGCGCGCGGCGGGTGTGCCGGCGCTGCACGGCAACGACAGCAGCGCCGCCTGGTGCACCGTGGGCAATCCGTCACGGTTCTTTTCGCACCGGCGCGACAACGCCGTCCTGGGCAGCAGCGGGCGCTTCGCCGCCTGCATCTGGCGCGTCTGACGCCTGCCGGGCGGCGGCCAGTTCCGCCTGCTGCGCATCCCAGGCCGCCTGCTCGGCCGCCTCGCGCGCCTTGATGGCCCGCTTGCGTCCCGGCGTGCCCAGGATGTAGACCAGGATGCCCATGGGCAGCAGCCCGTACAGCACGAAGGTGATCACCGCGCCCAGCACGCTGCCGGCGGGGCTGGTGGCTTCGGCCACAGCCATCATGAGGGTGACGTAGGTCCAGGCGATGACGATCAGGTACATTGGTTTGGGTTCGCTGCAAGCATGGGTGAATCCGTTGCCATGGCCATCAAGGTGGACAACAATGGACCCGGGAGACACAGGCCCAGCCCTTGCGAGCGACCAACCATTGAAGAAGGAAAGAACATGAATTCTGAATCACCCTGGGCACACAGCGCGGAGCAGTTCCAGCAGATTTTCGGGCAAAGCTGGGCGCAGGCCCTGCAGTCTTTCCAGAAGATGGACCTGGGCGCGCAACTGCCCGCCGCGCCCGCGCTGAAATTCTCTCCGGACAAGCTGCAGAGCCTGCAGCAGCGGTACCTCAAGGAGGCGCAGGAACTGTGGGCGCAGGGCCTGCAAGGCAAGCCCGAGGTCAAGGACCGCCGCTTCGCCGGCGAGGGCTGGGCCAGCAACCCGGTGGCAGCCTTCTCCGCCGCCGCGTACCTGCTGAATGCCCGCACCCTCATGGGCCTAGCGGACGCGGTGGAGTCCGACGAGAAAACCAAGGCGCGCATCCGCTTCGGCGTGGAGCAGTGGATGGCGGCCATGTCGCCCAGCAACTTCCTGGCCTTCAACGCCGAGGCGCAGAAGAAGGCCATCGACACCAAGGGCGAGAGCATCGCCAAGGGCATGCAGAACCTGCTGCACGACATCACCCAGGGCCACGTCTCCATGACCGACGAGAGCCTGTTCGAGGTCGGCCGCAACGTGGCCACCACCGAGGGGGCGGTGGTCTACGAGAACGAGCTGTTCCAGCTGCTCGAATACAAGCCCCTCACGGCCAAGGTGTACGAGCGCCCCTTCCTGCTGGTGCCGCCGTGCATCAACAAGTTCTACATCCTGGACCTGCAGCCCGAGAACTCGCTGATCCGCTACGCGGTCGAGCAGGGCCACCGCACCTTCGTCGTGAGCTGGCGCAACCCGCACGACGAACTGGCCCACAAGACCTGGGACGACTACGTGGAAGACGGCGCCATGGCGGCCATCGGCGTGGTGCAAAGCATCACGGGCGCGGAGCAGATCAACGCCCTGGGCTTCTGCGTGGGCGGCACCATCCTGAGCAATGCGCTGGCCGTGCTGGCGGCGCGCGGCGAGGAGCCCGTGGCCAGCGCCACCTTCCTCACCACGCTGATCGACTTCACCGACACCGGCATCCTCGATGTGTTCATCGACGAGGCCTTCGTGAAGTTCCGCGAGATGCAGATGGGCCACGGCGGCCTCATGAAAGGGCAGGACCTGGCCTCCACCTTCAGCTTCCTGCGGCCCAATGACCTCGTGTGGAACTACGTGGTGGGCAACTACCTGAAAGGCGAGACCCCGCCGCCCTTCGACCTGCTGTACTGGAACAGCGACAGCACCAACCTGCCCGGCCCGTTCTATGCCTGGTACCTGCGCAACTTCTACCTGGAGAACAACCTCGTCCAGCCCGGCAGGCTCACGGTCTGCGGCGAGAAGATGGACCTGAACAGCCTCACGCTGCCCGTGTACATCTACGGCTCGCGCGAGGACCACATCGTGCCCATCAACGCGGCCTACGCCAGCACCCAGGTGCTGCCGGGCAAGAAGCGCTTCGTCATGGGCGCCTCGGGCCACATCGCGGGCGTCATCAACCCGCCGGCCAAGGGCAAGCGCAGCCACTGGATCCGCGCCGACGGCAAGCTGCCGCCCACGCTGGAGCAATGGCTGGCAGGCGCCACCGAACACCCTGGAAGCTGGTGGACCGACTGGTCCCAGTGGCTCAAGAGCCACGCGGGCAAGCAGATCGCTGCGCCCAAGGGCTACGGCAAGGGCGCCAAGTTCAAGGCCATCGAGCCGGCGCCGGGCCGCTACGTCAAGGAAAAGGCATAAGAACGTGCCGATGCCCTTTTCATGGTGCCCGTTGCCCCGCTGTGGGTCTGAGTGCAAGGCGCAAACCGCAGACGGGCTGGTGGCCCGGCGAGGATTTGCAACGCCGCAGGCAGGCCCACAGCGGGGCAACCCTTCGGGCAAGGCAGCAAAAGGCCGCACTCGTTGTTGCCCGCCTTGCCCAGGCCGCCAGCATGGGCTGCGGCGGGCGCCTAGATTGCAGCCTTTTGCTGCCTTGCGGGCACCATGAAAAGGGCATCGGCACGTTCTAAACAAAAGTCCTGACACCAAGGACTGCGAGAATCGTCAAAGCAACTCCCTACCAGAAGGACATTCCATGGAAGACATCGTCATCGTTTCCGCCACCCGCACCGCCGTGGGCAAGTTCGGCGGCGCGCTCGCCAAGACGCCCGCCACCGACCTCGGCGCCGTGGTGATCCGCGAAGCCATCGCGCGCGCGGGCCTCTCGTCCGACCAGATCGGCGAAGTCATCATGGGCCAGGTGCTCGCCGCCGGCGTGGGCCAGAACCCCGCGCGCCAGGCGGCCATGAAGGCCGGCGTGGCCAAGGAGACGCCCGCCCTCACCATCAACGCCGTGTGCGGCTCGGGCCTCAAGGCCGTGATGCTCGCGGCCCAGGCCGTGGCCTGGGGCGACAGCGAGATCGTCGTGGCCGGCGGCCAGGAGAACATGAGCCTGGCGCCCCACGTGCTCAACGGCTCGCGCGAGGGCCAGCGCATGGGCGACTGGAAGCTCACCGACACCATGATCGTGGACGGCCTGTGGGACGTGTACAACCAGTACCACATGGGCATCACCGCCGAGAACGTGGCCAAGCAGTACGGCATCACCCGCGAGCAGCAGGACGCCCTGGCCCTGGCCAGCCAGCAGAAGGCCGCCGCCGCGCAGGACGCCGGCAAGTTCGTGGACGAGATCGTGGGCGTGAGCCTGCCGCAGAAGAAGGGCGACCCCATCCTCTTCAACGCCGACGAATACCTCAACCGCAAGACCAACGCCGAGGCCCTGGCCGGCCTGCGCCCCGCCTTCGACAAGGCGGGCAGCGTGACGGCGGGCAATGCCTCGGGCATCAATGACGGCGCCGCCGCCGTGGTCGTGATGAGCGCCAAGAAGGCCGCGGCCCTGGGCCTCAAGCCCCTGGCGCGCATCGCCGCCTTCGGCACCTCGGGCCTGGACCCGGCCACCATGGGCATGGGCCCCGTGCCCGCGTCGCGCAAGGCGCTGCAGCGCGCGGGCTGGAGCGCCGCCGACGTGGACCTGTTCGAGCTGAACGAAGCCTTCGCGGCCCAGGCCTGTGCGGTGAACAAGGAGCTGGCCATCGACCCGGCCAAGGTGAACGTGAACGGCGGCGCCATCGCCATCGGCCACCCGATCGGCGCCTCCGGCTGCCGCATCCTGGTGACGCTGCTGCACGAGATGCAGCGCCGCGACGCCAAGAAGGGCCTGGCGGCGCTGTGCATCGGCGGGGGGATGGGCGTGTCGCTAGCGCTGGAACGCTGAGGCCGTGCAGGCGGGCCGAAAGGCCCCAGCATCCATCCGAAGCCGCGCATTGCGCGGCTTTTTCGTGGCCGGCGCCATGTACCAGCAACGGCCATTGTAGGGCGCATGTCCCTATGTCAAAAAGGAAAGGGCTTCAGTGTTTTCCTTCACGGCGGCGCCGGATTTCTTGGGTAGAGTGGTGGTGAGCGCATCACCCATCAACAAGGAGAAATCACATGAGCCAGAAAGTTGCATACGTCACCGGCGGCATGGGCGGTATCGGTACCGCCATCTGCCAGCGCCTGCACAAAGAGGGCTTCAAGGTCATCGCGGGCTGCGGCCCGACGCGTGACCATGCCAAATGGCTGGCCGAGCAGAAGGCGCAGGGCTACACATTCCATGCCTCGGTGGGCAATGTGGGCGACTGGGATTCCACCGTGGAGGCCTTCACCAAGGCTAAGGCCGAGCACGGCACCATCGACGTGCTGGTGAACAACGCGGGCATCACGCGCGACCGCATGTTCCTGAAGATGTCCCGCGAGGACTGGGATGCGGTGATCGAGACCAACCTCAACAGCATGTTCAACGTCACCAAGCAGGTGGTGGCGGACATGGTGGAAAAGGGCTGGGGCCGCATCATCAACATCAGCTCGGTGAACGGCGAAAAGGGCCAGGCCGGCCAGACCAACTATTCCGCCGCCAAGGCCGGCATGCACGGCTTCTCGATGGCGCTGGCGCAGGAGCTGGCCACCAAGGGCGTGACGGTCAACACGGTCAGCCCCGGCTACATCGGCACCGACATGGTCAAGGCCATCCGCCCCGACGTGCTGGAGAAGATCGTGGCCACCGTGCCCGTCAAGCGCCTGGGCGAGCCCAGCGAAATCGCCTCCATCATCGCGTGGCTGGCCTCGGAAGAGGGCGGCTATGCCACGGGGGCCGACTTCTCGGTCAACGGCGGCCTGCACATGGGCTGATTCTTTTCAGCACCCCAAAAGCAAAAACCCCGCGATGCGGGGTTTTTTGTTGGGCGCCGGGCGGATCAGAAGCGGGCGGGGGCGCGCTTGCGGTCGCGTTCGTCTTCGGGCCAGGCGGACAGAGGGAGGGGGGTGTTGTTCATGAGGGATAACTCCTGTGATGAATGAACAACGCGGGCGCATTGCGGGGCGTTGACAGCATTCTGCAAAAAAGTGCAACCGCTTTTTTGCTGGTAAAAATGATAGCTGCCAGCGCTTTCCACACAAGCGCTGGAGGCCGATTTGGCATGTGAACCGCGGTGCGCATTTTGCGTTCAAGTTTTGGCGTATGCTCTGATACGCTTTTTGATACAAGTCACCTTCACGCAGGCCAGCCCCATGTTCCAACCCGCCATACCCCGCAGCGCCGCTGTCGCGCTGGCCCTGTCGCTGTGCGCCGCCAGCGCTTCAGCGCAAGTCATCGTCGTCGGCCCTGCAGCGGGTGCCATTGCCCAGGTGCCCGCCAATGGTCCCATGGCGCTGGCGTTGCTGCTGGGGGCGCTGTCGCTGGCCGCGTGGTGGCAGTTGCGCCGGGGGCCTGCGGCCCAGCGCGTGCTGGCCTGGCTGGCGGTCGTTACGCTGGGCGTGGCGATGCACAGCGGGGGGCTGCTGGCGCTGCCGTTCAATAGCTTTACCAACCCGGCGGGGGAGACGCTGACCATTCCCGTCACAGCCACCACGGTGGGCGCGGACTTTACGGGGTTTCAGCAAGAAGAATTTGCCAACCAATCGGGGGTTGCGCTGAAGGTCACCGCGCTGGTGCCGCCCAACCTGGGCCAATGCTTTATCGGTGCCAACACCGCCGACAAGCTGCTGCAACCGGGCACGCCCTCGGCGTCGGCCACGCCGCTGTGCCAGGTGGGCACGGTGCTGGCCAATAACGCGGCGTGCCGGGTGGATGTGGATGCGGTTTGCCGGGGGCTGCTGGGCGCGGCACCCACGTTCAGCCACATCAGCCCCACCAGCGGCCCGGCGGCGGGCGGCACCGCTGTCACCCTGATGGGCAGCCACCTCACCAACGCCACGGGCGTCAACTTTGGCGGCGTGCCGGGCACCTCGGTCACTGTGGTCAGTGCCGGGCAGATCACCACCGTCACGCCAGCGCATGCGGCTGGTGTAGTGGACGTTACCGTCAGCACCCCGGCGGGCATGGTCAGGCTGGCGGGTGGTTTTACCTACGTCGCCGCGCCGACCATCAGCGGCGTCAACCCCACCAGCGGCTCGCCAGCGGGCGGCACCAGCGTGGTCTTGACCGGCAGCAATTTCACCGGGACCACGGCGGTCACCCTGGGCGGTGCGGCGGCTACGTCGTTCACCGTGGACAGTGCGACGCAAATCACCGCAGTCACCCCAGCGCATGCGGCGGGCGCGGTGGATGTGGTGGTGACTACCCCCGGTGGCAGCGCAACAGCCAGCAACGGGTTTACCTACATCGCTGCGCCTGCCATCAGCAGCATCAATCCCACCAGCGGCCCGGCAGCGGGTGGCACCAGCGTGGTCTTGACGGGGAGCAACTTCACGGGGGCCACGGCGGTTACCCTGGGCGGCACGGCGGCTACGTCGTTCACCGTGGTCAGTGCAACACAAATCACCGCAGTCACCCCGGCGCATGCGGCGGGCGCGGTGGATGTGGTGGTGACCACCTCCAACGGCAGTGCAACGGCTGTCGGCGGGTTTACCTATGCGTATGCGGTGGGGCAGTCGCTGCAAGGGGGCGTGATTGCGACGCTGTCTGGTAGCGGCCAGCCCGAACTCATCGCGGCGACTACCAATCTTGCCAGCGAAGCTTGGGGCGACCCATCCACCCCCACAGGGACGCAAAGCGATACCGATGGGGCAACCAACACGGCCGTAATCGTGCTATCGCAGCCTGGGCCTGGCACTGCGGCGTGGGCCTGCCAGCAATTCAATGCAGGCGGCAACAGCGACTGGTACTTGCCCGCCAAGAATCAGCTCAACGATCTGTACGTCAACCAAGCGGCCATAGGCGGGTTTACGAACGAACTTTACTGGAGTTCGACCGAATGGAGCTTCGACACCATTACTGCCTGGGCGGAATATTTTGGCGACGGGGCGCCGTATGCAGTCATTAAATCGACTCCCATAGCAGTGCGCTGTGTACGCAACTACACCCCCTGATGCGTCGGGTGGCATGCCCGTCAAAACATCAAAAACAATAGCTGCCAGCGCTTGCTGCACAAGCGCTAGGTGCCAAAAATACCCCTCATATCAACCCACCGCCGTGGCCTCCTCCAGCGCGGTGGAGACTTCCAGCCAGCGCTCCTCCAGCGCCTCGGTTTCGTCATTGGCCGCTTTCAAGCGCCGCCCGCATTCGGCAATGTCCGCCGGGGGCAAGCCGGGCTGGGCCAGTTGGCCCTCCAGCGCGGCGCGGTCGGCGGCCAGGGCGGCCAGGCGCTTGTCGATCTGCTCCAGCTCTTTTTTGAGCGGGCGGGTTTTTTCGGCCAACTGCTGGCGGGCCTGGGCATCTTGCTTGCGCTGGTCGCGGCCATCTTTGGGCGGGGCAGGGGCTGGCGCGGGTGCCGGGGCAGCCTCGGGCTGGGCTTGTTCTGCCAGGCGGGCTTCTTCGCGCAGGCGCTTGGATTCTTCCAGCAGGTAGCGCTGGTAGTCGTCCAGGTCGCCGTCGAACGGCCCGACCACGCCCCGGCCCACCATCCAGAAGTCTTCGCAGACCGAGCGCAGCAGCGCCCGGTCGTGGCTGACCAGCATGACGGTGCCATCGAAGTCGTTGAGCGCCATGGCCAGGGCCTCGCGGGTGGCAAGGTCGAGGTGGTTGGTCGGCTCGTCCAGCAGCAGCAGGTTGGGGCGCTGCCAGACGATCATGGCGAGCACCAAGCGGGCTTTTTCGCCGCCGCTCATGGTGCCCACGGCCTGTTTCACCATGTCGCCGGTGAAGTTGAAGCTGCCCAGGTAGCTGCGCAAATCCTGCTCGCGGCTGGGTTGCCTGGCGTCTGGCCCCAGTTCCTTGGCCAAGCGGATCATGTGTTCCAGCGGGTTTTCGGCGGGGCGCAGCACGTCCAGCTCCTGCTGGGCAAAGTAGCCGATGTTCAGGCCCTTGCCTTCGGTGATGCTGCCGGCCAGCGGCTTCATGGTGCGGGCAATGGTCTTGACCAGGGTGGACTTGCCCTGGCCGTTGGCGCCCAGGATGCCGATGCGCTGGCCCGCCAGCACCGAGCGGTTGACGCCGGTGAGGATGGTGGTGGGTGTGCCTTCATCGTCCACATAGCCAAACGCTGCGTCGCTGATGGCGAGCATGGGGTTGGGCAGGTTGGCGGGTTCCTTGAACTCGAAGGTGAATTCGGCCTCGGCCAGCACGGGGCCGATTTTTTCCATGCGTTCAAGCTGCTTGACGCGGCTTTGCGCCTGCTTGGCCTTGCTGGCCTTGGCCTTGAAGCGGTCGATGAACTTTTGCAGGTGGGCCATCTTTTCTTGCTGCTTGGCAAAGCTGGCCTGCTGCAGTTCAAGCTGCTGGGCACGCAGTTCTTCGAACTTGCTGTAGTTGCCGCCGTAGCGGTTCAGCTCACCCTGCTGGATTTGCAGGGTGACGTTGGTGATGGCGTCCAGGAACTCGCGGTCGTGGCTGATCACGATCATGGTGCCCGCGTAGCGCTTGAGCCAGGCTTCGAGCCAGACCAGGGCGTCCAAGTCCAGGTGGTTGGTGGGCTCGTCCAGCAGCAGCAGGTCGCTGGGGCACATCAGCGCGCGGGCCAGTTGCAGGCGCATGCGCCAGCCGCCGGAGAAGCTGTTGACGGGCTGGTCCAGCTCGCTCACGCGAAAGCCCAGGCCCAGGATGAGGGCCTGGGCGCGGGCCACGGCGTCGTGCGCGCCCGCGTCGTGCAGGTCGGAATACGCATGGGCAATGGCCATGCCGTCGTCGCTGGCCTCGGCCTGGGCCAGTTGCTGCTGCACTTCGGCCAGGCGGGTGTCGCCCTCCAGCACGAAGTCGGTGGCCGACTGGTCGGTCTCGGGCATGTTCTGCGCCACCTCGGCCATGCGCCAGCTGGTGGGGATGTGGAAGTCGCCACCGTCTTCATGCAGCTTGCCGCTGAGCAATGCAAACAGGCTGGATTTGCCCGCGCCGTTGCGGCCCACTAGGCCGACGCTTTCGCCGGGGTTGATGGTGGTGGACACGCTGTTGAGCACGACTTTGGTGCCGCGGCGCAGGGTAACGTTCTTGAGGGTGATCATCCGGGATTCAGAAAAAGACACACCCGCGCAAGGCGGGTGGCGTGCAAAAAAACAGGGGGCCAGCGGGTGGCGCAGGCCGCTATTGTGCCGTGTGCTGGTTTTGGGCCGCCAGCGCCTGCCGGGTGACCAGCAAAACCTGGTCTTCGCCCGCGCTGGTTTCGAGCCAGAAAACCGGCAGTTGGGGGAAGGCGGCTTCAAAGTACGGGCGCTCGTTGCCGATCTCTAGCACCAGCACAGCATTTTCACTCATGCGCGCGGGCGCATCGGCAAAGAGCTGGCGCACAAAGTCCATGCCGTCCGCGCCGCCCGCCAGCGCCAGCTCAGGTTCGGCGCGGTATTCGGCGGGGAGCTGGGCCATGCTGGCGGCGTTGACATAGGGCGGGTTGCACAGGATCAGGTCCCACGGGCCGGGCAGGGCGGCGAGGCCGTCGGACAACTGCAGTTGAATGCGGTCCTGCAGGCCATGCCGGTCCACGTTGATGCGGGCCACGGCCAGTGCGTCGGGCGAGATGTCGGCGCCCGTCACCTCCACCTCGGGCCAGGCCATGGCGGCCAGCACGGCCAGGCTGCCGTTGCCGGTGCACAGGTCGAGCACGCGGCGGGTCTGGTCGCTGAGGAATTCATCAATGCCGCCGTCGGCCAGCAGCTCGGCGATGAAGCTGCGCGGCACGATGGCGCGCTCGTCCACATAGAAGGGCACGCCCTGCAGCCAGGCCTCTTGCGTGAGGTAGGCGGCGGGCTTGCGCGTGGCGATGCGTTCATCAAAAAGTGTAGCTACCCGCGCTTGATCGGCGGGCGCTACAGGCTGATTTGCCATCGAATCCAGATCGGAATCCAGTGGCAGGCCCAGGCGCCAGAGCACCAGCCATGCGGCCTCATCGTGCGCGTTGGTGGTGCCGTGGCCGAAGGAGACGCCCGCCTGTTCGAGCCGCCGAGCGCCGCTGGCGATCAGTTCGCCCAGCGTCGTCATGCCGCTGCCTGGGCGTTGAGGTTTTCGAGCGTGCGGCGGTAGATGTTCTTGAGCGGCTCGATGTCGGCCACCACCACGTGCTCGTCGATCTTGTGGATGCTGGCGTTGGGCGGGCCCAGCTCGATCACCTGGGGGCAGATCCGGGCGATGAAGCGGCCGTCGCTGGTGCCGCCGGTGGTGGACAGCTCGGTGGCGATGCCCGTCTCGGCGGCAATGGCGGTCTGCACGGCGGTGACCAGTTCGCCCGGCGTGGTCAGGAAGGGCTGGCCGCCCAGGGTCCAGCGCAGGTCGTATTCGAGGCCGTGGCGGTCCAGCCCGGCGTGCACGCGCTGCTGCAGGCCCTCGGCGGTGGATTCGGTGGAGAAGCGGAAGTTGAAGTCGATGACCACCTCGCCCGGGATCACGTTGGTGGCGCCGGTGCCGCCGTGCACGTTGCTGATCTGCCAACTGGTGGGCGGGAAGAAGGCATTGCCCTGGTCCCATGCGGTCGCCGCCAGTTCCGCCAGCGCGGGCAGGGCTTGGTGGATGGGGTTGCGCGCCAGCTGCGGGTAGGCGATGTGGCCCTGGATGCCGCGCACTGTGAGCTTGCCGCTCAGGGTGCCGCGCCGGCCGTTCTTGATCATGTCGCCAGTCTTTTCCACCGAGGTGGGTTCGCCCACGATGCAGTAGTCGAGCTTTTCGCCGCGCGCCTGCAACTGCTCGACGACCACCTTGGTGCCATCGACGGAAGGGCCTTCCTCATCGCTGGTGAGCAGGAAGGCGATCTGGATGCGCGGGTCGGGCGTGGCGGCCAGGAATTCCTCCACCGCCACGACGAAGGCGGCGATGGAGGTCTTCATGTCGCTCGCGCCCCGGCCATAGAGCCTGCCATCCTTGTGCGTGGGCACGAAGGGGTCGCTGCTCCACTGCGCCAGCGGGCCGGTGGGCACCACGTCGGTATGGCCCGCGAAGACTATGGTTTTGATAGCTGCTTGCGCTTGTCCAGAAAGCGCTACAGGCCTTTTTGCCCATAAATTGCTGACGCGGAAATCGGCCGGGCCGCTGTCCATGCGCTCGCACGCGAAACCCAGCGGCGCCAGCCTTGCGGCGAGCAGGTCGAGGCAGCCGGCGTCCTCGGGGGTGATGGAAGGCAGTGAGATGAGCTGTTCGGCCAGGTGCAGGGTGCGGGACATCGGGGGCGGTAAAAGGGGAGGGGCGTTCAGGCCGCGGGCTTCACGTCCAGAACGATTTCGGTGAACGAAGGCGCGTCGTCGGGCGCATCGCGTGCCTCCTTCTGGGCCTTGGCGGCGTTGGCGGCCAGGGAGAAGTCGTTTTGCAGGCGCCACATGAGGTTGGTGGGCGAGTCGGCGTAGGCCAGGCCTTCCTTGCGGTCGATCCGGTTGTCCATGATCAGGCGGGCCAGGGCTTCCTCGAAGGTCTGCGAGCCTTCGGCCATGGATTTCTCCATGGCTTCCCGCACACCGGAGAAGTCGCCCTTTTCGATCAGCTCGGACACGAGCTTGGAATTGAGCATGACCTCCACGGCCGGCACGCGGGCGCCGTCGGGCTTGCGCACCAGGCGCTGCGAGACGACGGCCTTGAGGGCCGAGGCCAGGTCGCCCAGCATGGTGGGGCGCACTTCCACGGGGTAGAAGGAGAGGATCCGGTTGAGCGCGTGGTAGCTGTTGTTGCCGTGCAGCGTGGCCAGCACCAGGTGGCCCGACTGGGCGTAGGCGATGGCGGCGGACATGGTTTCGCGGTCGCGGATTTCGCCGATCAGGATCACGTCGGGCGCCTGGCGCAGCGCGTTCTTCAGCGCCGTCTGCAGCGACTGGGTGTCGCTGCCGATCTCGCGCTGGTTCACGATCGATTTTTTGTTCCTGAACTGGTATTCGACCGGGTCCTCGATGGTGAGGATGTGGCCGGAGAGCGCTTCGTTGCGGGTGTCGATCATCGATGCCAGCGACGTGCTCTTGCCCGAGCCCGTGGCGCCGACCATCAGGATCAGGCCGCGCTTTTCCATGATGAGTTCGCGCATCACGGGCGGCAGGCCCAGCGAATCGAATTCAGGGATCATCTGCGAGATGAAGCGGATCACCACCGCGTAGCTGCCGCGCTGGCGCATGGCGCTGACGCGGAAGCGCCCCACGCCGGTGAGCGGCACGCCCATGTTGAGCTCGCCGGTTTCCTCCAGCTCCTCGATGCGGTCCGGCGGGACCACTTCGGAGAGCAGGTTTTTCGGCGCATCGGGCGGCAGGATCTGGTTGTTGATCGGCACGCACTCGCCGTTGATCTTGATCAGCGCCGGCGCGTTCGCCGACAGGTAGACGTCGGAGGCTTTCTTCTCGGCCATCAGGCGAAGAATCCGTTCCATCGTGCTCATGGTGTGTCCCTCCGGTTGTCGTCGTCTCTGTCAGGTGTCGGTGCTGATCGTGCGGGCGTTGGCGCGTCGGCGTCAAGCCCGCAATGCGCAATCGTCAGTCGCGCAGCAGTTCGTTGATGCTGGTCTTGGAGCGGGTCTGCGCGTCCACGCGCTTAACGATGATCGCCGCGTACATGCTGTAGGGAGCGCCGTTGGCCGCCGTCTTGGGCAGGTTGCCGCTCACCACCACCGAGCCCGAGGGCACGCGGCCGTAGGTGGTCTCGCCCGTGGCGCGGTTGAAGATGGGCGTGCTCTGGCCGATGTACACGCCCATGCCCAGCACGGAGTTCTCCTCGATCACCACGCCTTCGACGACTTCCGAGCGGGCGCCGATGAAGCAGTTGTCCTCGATGATGGTGGGGCCGGCCTGCAGCGGCTCCAGCACGCCGCCGATGCCCACGCCGCCCGACAGGTGCACGCCCGCGCCGATCTGCGCGCACGAGCCCACGGTGGCCCAGGTGTCGACCATGGTGCCTTCGCCCACGTAGGCGCCGATGTTCACGTAGGAGGGCATCAGGATCGCGCCCTTGGCGACGAAGCTGCCGCGCCGCGCCACGGCGGGCGGCACCACGCGCACGCCGGTGGCCTTCATGTCTTCCTCGCTCAGGTGGGCGAACTTGGTGGGCACCTTGTCATAGAAGCCCAGGTCGCCGGCCTTCACCAGCTCGTTGTCCTTCAGGCGGAAGGACAGCAGCACGGCCTTCTTGATCCACTGGTGCACGGTCCACTGGCCCACGCCCTCGCGCGTGGCCACGCGCAGCGTGCCGTTGTTCAGCTCGGCGATCACGTGCTCGACGGCGTCCAGGATTTCCTTGGGCGCGGCGGAAGGAGACAGGCTCGCGCGGTTTTCCCAGGCGTTGTCGATGAGGGTCTGCAGTTGTTGGGTCATGTTGCTTCGGGTCAGGCGGTACGGGATTGGATGAATTGCACGATGCGCAGCGCGGCTTCCACGCATTCTTCGGTATCGGCCACCAGGGCCATGCGCACGCGCTGGGCGCCCGGGTTGCTGCCCTGGGCCTCGCGGGCCAGGTAGCTGCCGGGGAGCACGGTGACATTGTATTGAGCCAGGAGGGCGCGCGCGAACTCGGCATCGGTCATGCCCAAAGCGTCGGGCACCTTGGCCCAGAGGTAGAAGCCGGCGTCCGGCAGGGCGACTTCCATCACGCCGGCCAGCAGGGGCGTGACTTGGGCGAACTTCTTGCGGTAGCGCGTGCGGTTTTCCACCACGTGCTGCTCGTCGCTCCAGGCCGCGATGCTGGCCGCCTGCACGATGGGGCTCATGGCGCTGCCGTGGTAGGTGCGGTACAGCAGAAAGGACTGGATCAGGGCCGCGTCGCCCGCCACGAAGCCGCTGCGCATGCCCGGCACGTTGCTGCGCTTGGACAGGCTGGTGAACGACATCAGGTTCCGGAAGCCGTCCCGGCCCAGTTGCCGGGCGGCCTGCAGGCCGCCGAGGGGCGGCTCGTCGCGGAAGTAGATTTCGCTGTAGCACTCGTCGGAGGCGATCACGAAGCCATGGCGGTCGCTCAGCTCGAACAGCTTCTGCCATTCCTGGATCGGCATGACGGCGCCCGTGGGGTTGCCGGGTGAGCACACGAACAGCAGCTGGGTGCGTTCCCACACGGCCTCGGGCACGGAGTCCCAGTTGACCGCGAAGTTGCGCGCCGGATCGCTGGGCGCGTAGTAGGGCCGGGCGCCCGCGAGCAGGGCCGCGCCCTCGTAGATCTGATAGAACGGGTTGGGGCAGACCACCAGGGCCTCGCCCCGGGAGGGATCGATGACCGTCTGCGCGAACGCGAACAGCGCCTCGCGCGAGCCGTTGACCGGCAGCACCTGCGTGGTGGGGTCCACGGTCAGTCCGTAGCGCCGGCCGAGCCAGCCGGTGAATGCCTCGCGCAACTTCGGGTCGCCCGCCGTGGCCGGATAGCTGGCCAGCCCGCCGAGGTTGTTGCAGAGCGCATCCTTGATGAACTGCGGCGTGGGATGGCGCGGCTCGCCCATGCCCAGGCTGATGGGGCTGTAGTTGGCGGGCGGCGTCACCCCGGCAAAAAGCTGTCGCAGCCGCTCGAAAGGGTAGGGCTGGAGGTGGGAAAGCAGGGGATTCATGGGGCGACATTATGGGCGACGGGCGTGCGGTTGCCCGGCCCGCCATGGGGCGCGTAAGATGCTCCGCGCCCGGCCGGTGCCGGGCGAGGAGCGCTGGAATGTCCCGCCCGCTGAACGTCACCCTGGTCACCGTCGGCTCGCGCGGCGACGTGCAGCCTATGCTGGCGTTGGCGCTCGCGTTGCGCCGGCGCGGCCACACGGTGCGGCTGGGTGCTCCGCCGGACTTCCAGGGCTGGATCACGGGCCATGGCTTCGAATGCGGCGCGGTCGGCCGGGAGATCAAGCCCTTTCTGACGGGCCCGGCGTTTCAGGGCAGTCCGTCGGCCCGGACCCGGGCGTTCTGGCGCTTCCTCCGGGAACAGATTCCGGTGCAGATGCACGACGTCCGCGGCCTGTGCGAGGGCGCCGATGTCGTGGCCTGGGCCGGGGTGGCGTTCGGCGCCGTCTCCGTGGCCGAAAAGGCGGGGCTTCCCCTGCTGGGCGTGACCTACACCACCTGCATGCTGCCCTCGGACCGGCACCCGTCGCCCGATGTGTCCCGGCGCGACCTGCCGGCCTGGGTCAACCGGCTGACGTGGCGTCTGGGCCCGCCTTTCGCAGCCCTGGTGCTCGACCCGGCGATCAACCGCGCGCGTGCCGGGCTGGGCCTGCCACCAATGCGCTTCTTCGATCACTTCCAGGGTCCCTGGTCCATCGCCGCCGACCCGGTGCTGCTCCCGCCCGACCCGCAGTGGCCGCCCCGCATCCAGCCCGCCAACTTCATCTACTTCGACGACGATTCCCAAGCCCTGGACCCGGACCTCGACGCCTGGCTGGACGATGGCGAGCCGCCGGTCTTCGTCAGCTTCGGCAGCATGCCCACGCCCCACATCGAACGCATCGAACAGGTGCTGCGCGAGGCCATCGGTGCGCTCGGCAGGCGCTGCCTGGTCGCCGCCGGCTGGGCCGGGCTGGGCGGGCGGGGCCTGCCGCCCGGCTGGCGCGTGGCGCACGGCGACCTGCCGCACCACCGACTGTTTCCACGCGTGGCGGCGGTGGTGCACCACGGCGGCTCGGGCACCACCGCCGCCGCGCTGCGCGCCGGCGTGCCGCAACTCATCCTGCCGCTGATCCTGGACCAGCACCACCACGCGCACCATCTGCACTTGGCCGGGCTGGGGCCCAAGCCAGTGCCCATGGGCCGCATCGATGCCCGCCAGCTCGCCGACGGCCTGCGCTATGTGCTGAACCAGCCGCCGGACCTGCGTGCACAAACGGCCGCGCGCCTGAAGCAGAGCGACGGCTGCGGCGACGTCGCCCGCAGGCTGGAATCGCTAGCGGAGCCCTGATCGTGCGCGCCCTATCGGAAACCCTGCCCCGGCCCCGGTGTCAATCCGGCGTAAGTGCGCAGCCCTAGCATGCCCGCCACCCATAAGAAATACAGGAGACAAGCAAGATGTCAGGACCCGCACCGTTGCGCCCGGGCCTCTGGTGGATGCGCCGCTGGCGCCTGCCTGGCAAGCTGCTCACCCTGGGCCTGCTGATGGCGGCGGCGCTGGCCGTCGCGGCGCTGGGAGCGCCCTGGTGGGCCGTGGCGCTGGGCGCCGTGGTGGTGCTGTATGCGCTGGTGGCGCTCCACCTGAGCCTGTCGGCCGACCTGGAAGGGCTGGCACGCGCCATCGAAGCCACCCGGGGCGGCGACTTGTCTTCCCATACCAGCAACAACGCCCCCGGCCGCGATGAAGTCGGCGACATGGCCCGGTCGCTGGACCAGATGGTGATCAGCCTGTCCTCCATGGTGGCCGACATCCGCAGCAACGCGGCGCTGGTGGCGCATGCGGGCCACAGCCTGGCGCAGGGCAACCGCTCGCTGGCAGAGCGCACCGAGCAGCAGGCCGCCAACCTGGAGCAGACCGCGGCCAGCGTGGAGCAGCTGTCGTCCGCCGTGCAGAATAACGCCCAGACGGCACAGGGCGCCGATGCGCGGGCCGCCCAGGTGCGCACGGCCGCCGACGCGGGCACGCAGGCCATGGGCCGCGCCGTACAGTCGGTGGAGGCCATCCAGCAAAGCGCGCGGCGCATGACGGAGATCATCGGCGTCATCGACAGCATCGCGTTCCAGACCAACATCCTGGCGCTGAACGCGGCGGTCGAGGCCGCGCGGGCCGGCGAGCAGGGCCGGGGCTTCGCCGTGGTGGCGGCCGAGGTGCGCACGCTGGCCAAGCGCTCGGGCGATGCGGCGCACGAGATACGCGAACTGATCAGCGCCTCGGTGAACCAGGTGGAGACCAGCGCGGGCCTGATCCGCTCGGCCGGCCAGGGCATCGCCGAGATGGCGGGTGGCATCCGCAGCGTGGCGGCGAGCATGAGCGAGATTTCCGGCTCCAGCGCCGAGCAGAGCACCGGCCTGCGCGAGGTCAGCGCCGCCGTGCAGCAGCTCGACCAGATCACCCAGCACAACGCCCAGATGGTGGGCCACGCGGTGCAGCAGGCCGAGGCGCTGGAGAGCCGCGCCTCCACGCTGTCGCGCGCGGTGTCCGCCTTCCGGCTGCAGCAGGGCACGGCCGAAGAAGCGGTGGCGCTGGTGAAGAAGGCCGTCGCGCTGCACAAGAGCACGTCGCGCGACCAGTTCCTGCGCAGCATCACCGACAAGAGCCAGCCGTACCACGACCGGGACATGTACGTGTTCGCGCTGGACGCGGCGGGCACCTACCTGGCCTTCGGCGGCAACCCGGCCAAGGTCGGCACGCGCGTGCAGGACATTCCGGGCATCGCGGGCGACCGGCTGGTGAGCGACATCGTGGCCCAGGCCGACCATGGCCCGGGCTGGGTGGAGTACGACATCACCAACCCGGCGTCGGGGGCGGTGCAGACCAAGATGTCCTATGTGAGCCGCGTGGGCGACCTTTACCTGGGCTGCGGGGTCTACAAGACCCTGGCGGCGCGCTGAGCCTGGTTCAGGACTCCCGCGCCCGCCGCTGCCGGGCCCGCTCCAGCGCCGCCGCGATGGCGGCCTGCCGCGCCGCCTGAGCCTTGTCCTGCGCATCGGCCGCCGGAGCGGCGTCATCCGGCGCCTCGTCCTTCACCACTTCCAGCGGCAGCCGCTGCCGGTGCGCCGCGTAGCGCTGGCGCGCCAGCAGGGCCAGCGGCGCGGACCAGGCCGACCAGCCGGTGGCGGTGCCGCTGACGTTCTCCAGCTGGATGCAGTCCACGGGGCAGACGGGAATGCACAGTTCGCACCCCGTGCAATAGGGCTCGACGACCGTGTGCATCTTCTTGTGGGAGCCCACGATGGCATCGGTCGGGCAGGCCTTGATGCACAGCGTGCAGCCGATGCACCAGGCTTCGTCGATGAACGCCACGGCGCGCGGCGCCTCCACGCCGTGTTCTGCGCTCAGCGGCAGCACCGGCTGCCCGGTGATGGCCGCGAGGCGCGCAATGCCCTCGGCGCCGCCCGGCGGGCACTGGTTGATGGCCGCCGCGCCTTCGGCAATGGCGTTCGCATAGGCCGCGCAGTCGGGAAAGCCACAGCGCGTGCACTGCGTCTGGGGCAAGGCGGCGTCGATCCGCGCGGCCAGCGCGGCGGTCGGGGAGGGCATGCGGAATGGGCCGTTACACGGGGGCAAAAACAAAACGCCGCAGGCATGGCTGCCTGCGGCGCGGCAAGGCGAAGCGCAATGGTATCGCCCCGCGATGGGGAGCAGGGCTCAGTCAGGCCCTGCGTGCCTTGCGGGTGCGGGGCGCCGCTGGCGCCGCCGTCACGCTGGGGGCCTGGGCGGCGGCGTCCGTCTCGGCGGGCGCGGCAGCGCCCGTAGGCTTGCCGCCATCCGCCACCGGCGTCACCCAGCGGGTGGCCACGGTCCTGGCCGCCGGCTTGGCCGCGGCGGCTTTGGGCGCGGCAGGCCGGGAGGCGGGCTTTGCCTTGGCAGGGGTGGCCGTGCTGGCAGGGTTGTCGTCGGGCGTTTCCGTCACGCGGGCGCCTGCCTTCTTCTGCGGCTTGTCGTGCTCCTGGATGAAGCTGCGCACCTGGGGGTACACCACTTCGCGCCAGCGGCGGCCGCTGAAGATGCCGTAGTGGCCCGCGCCCTTGGCTTCCAGGTGGCGCTGTTCCCTGCGCACGATGCCGCTGCACAGGTCGTGCGCGGCCTCGGTCTGGCCGGAGCCGGAGATGTCGTCCAGCTCGCCTTCGACGGTGAACAGGGCCGTGGTCTTGATGTCCTGCGGGCGCACGCGCTCGACCTTGCCCTCGGGCGAGCGCACGTCCCAGGTGCCGTGCACGAGCTTGTAGTCCTGGAACACGGTCTGGATGGTTTCCAGGTAGTAGTCCGCGTCCATGTCCAGCACGGCGTTGTATTCGTCGTAGAACTTGCGGTGGGCCTCGGCGCTGGCGTCGTCGCCCTTGATCAGGTCCTTGAAGTAGTCGTAGTGGCTGGACGCGTGGCGGTCCGGGTTCATGGCCACGAAGCCGGTGTACTGCAGGAAGCCGGGGTACACGCGGCGGCCGGCGCCCGGGAAGTTGTCGGGCACGCGGTAGATCACATTGTTCTCGAACCACTCGTAGCTGCGCTGCGTGGCGAGGTTGTTCACCGCCGTGGGCGACTTGCGGGCGTCGATGGGGCCGCCCATCATGGTCATGGACAGCGGCGTGGCCTCGCCCCGGCTGGCCATCAGCGAGACGGCGGCCAGCACCGGCACCGTGGGCTGGCAGACGCTGATCACGTGGCAATTGCCGTAGATGCCCTGCAGGTGGCGGATGAATTCCTGCACGTAGTTGACGTAGTCGTCCAGGTGGAACTCGCCGTCGGACAGCGGCACGAGGCGCGCGTTCTTCCAGTCGGTGATGTAGACCTTGTGGTCTTTCAGCAGGGTGCGCACGGTGTCGCGCAGCAGCGTGGCGTAGTGGCCCGACAGCGGCGCCACGACCAGCACCACGGGCTGGGCCTTGAGCTTGATCAAGGTGGCGGGGTCGTCCGAGAAGCGCTTGAAGCGGCGCAGCTCGCAGAAGGGCTTGTCCAGCTCGATGCGCTCGTGCACCGCCACGCCCACGCCGTCCACGTCCACCGAATGGATGCCGAACGCGGGCTTCTCGTAGTCCTTGCCCAGGCGGTACATCAGGTCGTAGCCAGCCGACATGCGCTGCGCGAGCGGGCTGTGGCTGAAGAGGGACATGGGGTTGCTGTAGAGCTTGGCAGCCGCTTGAGCGAAATCAGTGAAGGGCTCCATCAGAGAGCGCTGGGCCTCGTAGATGTGGTACAGCATGGGGAAACTCCGTTATGTTGCAGTGCAATATAGCAGCACTTGATAGCAAGCGCATGGAGGATAACCACCAATGCGGAGTCACCTATGCGACAAGATGAAGGCGTCCGGGCGGCTTGACCTGTGCCAAGCGTCCAGGGAACAAAGTGCTACTCAAACAATAGCTGATAGCGCTTGACTGGCAAGCGCTAGAGCCCATTTTTATACCGAATCCAATCAGTGCGGCCGGGGCTCCGCATGCTCCTGCAGCCAGGCCTCAAACGACTCGCGCGCCGACTTGCGCAGCGCCGGGCGGAAGACGGTCCTGTTACTCAGGTACAGGCAGTGCCGGATCACGGTGTAGGGGTTGAAGCTGCCCCCCGGGTTGTGCTCCTCGAAATGCTGCTTGTAGCGCTTGACCACGCCCACGGTCTCGCGCATCAGCGTGTTGAAGCGGGCGCGCGTCATGCCGGGCGACCAGGCCTGGATGTCGTCCACGAAGCCGTCCACCTTGGAGGGCTCGAACTCGAAGTCCTTGAAGAAGTGCGTGGCGATCTTGAGGAAGGTGAAGGCGTTGAGCTCGCTGCCGGCCGCGGGCGCCTTGCTGGGCGCCTGCGCGTCGCCGGCGGTGGCGTCGGCCGCTGGCTCGGCGGTCTCGTCGGGCGCCTCCAGCAGCTCGGCCGCGGTGGCGTCGCGGATCTGGCGGAACTCGCGGTCGGCCAGCTCGAACAGGGCCGACAGCACGTTGATGCGCCGCTTGAGCTGGCCGGGAATGGATTTCTTGTACTTGATCCGGTGGTCCAGCACGCTCCAGGAATCCTGGATGATGGTGCGCACCTGCAGCTCGAAGGGCAGGTGCGCGTAGGCCGCGTGCTCGGGCAGGTCGCGCTCGGCGGCGGCAAGGCGCAAGTCCAAGTGCAGGCCCTTGTAGCCGAACGAGGCCTCGGTGCTTTCCACCGCCGTCACCTTGTCGGTCACGTCGATCACCGCGAAATGCGCGCGCACGACCCGGGCGATCTTCTCCAGCTCGTCCTCGTACAGGCACACCACGCGCACGCCGATCAGGTCGGTGATGCAGTTCTGGATGGCGTAGGGCGTGTTGCTCTCCTCCAGGGCCGGGCGGTATTTGCGCACGAACTTGCGGATGCACTCGTCGGCCTCCTTCACGCGGCCCTCGACCTTGGCGATGTCCACGCCGGCCGTGCGCGTCACCACGGCGGCCACCATGCCCGTGAGGGCCGCGCAGGCCTCCTCCAGCGCGGGCAGCTGCTGCGCGTAGGCGCTGCGGAAAAGGGACTCCTCCAGGTCGAAATCAAGCGATGGCATATACCGGGTCTTGGTGTTTTGGGGAACAAGGGGCCACAGTGTCTGCGCAAATGCTTGTTTCCAATGCCGGACAGTTGCTCATAATGGTCCGGCCGATGTTCAAGCCCGCACACGCCGCATGACATTACACCAGCCGCCGGAAAGCGCCGCACCCGCCTCGGCCAGCCACCGCTGGATGACGCTGGCGCTGCCACCCCTGGCCGCGCTGCTCATGCTCGGGCTGACCTTTCTCTACTGGCAGAGCGAGGAGCGCAACATGCGCGCCAAGCGGGAGCAGAACTTTCAGGCGGCGGCGGACCAGATCGTCTACAACCTCAAGGACCGCATGGCCACCTACGAGGTGGTGCTGCGCGGCGTCAAGGGCTACTTCGAAGGCTCCGAGCGCATCGACCGCGAGGAATTCCAGGCCTACGTGGGCGCCCTGCAAATGCAGGAGACGCGGCCGGGCCTGCAGGCCATCTCCCTCATCGTGCGGCTGCCCGCGGCGACGCTGCAGGCCCACATCGACGACATGCGTGCGCGCGGCTTCCCGGACTACGGCGTGCGCCCCCCTGGCGAACGCGAGGCCTACGCCCCCATCACCCACATCGAGCCGCTGGAGGGCGACAACCTCAAGGCCCTGGGCTTCGACACCCTGACCCTGCCGGTGGCCCGGGAGGCGCTGGACCGCGCCCGCGACACCGGCGAGCTGGCCCTGTCCGGCCGCCTGGTGCTGGTGCAGGACGACCGGCCCGGCCTGGCGATGTACCTGCCCATCTACAACGCCACGGCCGACGTACGCACGGAGGAGGGCCGCCGCGCCGGCCTGGTGGGCTGGGTGTCCGCGCCGTTCCGCGTGGCCGAGGTGATCGGCGGCATGGCCAGGGAGTTCGACACCGACATCCGCCTGCAGGTCATCGACAGCACCGCCGGCACGCCCGCCGCCGATGCGCCGCTGTTCGGCGCGCCGGACCCGTCCGCCGCCGCCTCGGCGCTGCACGCCAGCCGCACGCTGGAGCTGGGCGGGCGCCGCTGGACGCTGCAGATGTCGCCCCTGCCGGCTTTCGAGCTGCGCCACCGGGACGCCAGCCACCTGCCCGTGGCCGTGATGGGCGCGGTGCTGAGCCTGCTGCTGGGCTGGTTCACCTGGCTGCTGGCCACGGGGCACGAACGGGCCGTGGCGCTGGCGCGCGGCATGACGGCCGAGCTGCGCGCCACGCGCGACGACCTGGAAAGCACGCTCAACGCGATCCCGGACCTGCTGTTCGAGCTGGACCTGGACGGGCGCATCCACCACTACCGCTCCGCGCGCTCCGACCTGCTGGCGCTGCCGCCCGAGATGTTCCTCGGCCGGCGCATGGCCGAGCTGGTGCCCCCGGAGGCGGCCGTCGGTTGCCACGCCGCGCTGCAGGCGGCCCACCGCACGGGCTACTCCTCGGGCCACCAGTACCGGCTGGAGATCGACGGCGCCACGCACTGGTTCGAGCTGTCCATCGCCCGCAAGGAAAGCGGCGGCGACGTGCCCCGGTTCATCGCCCTGTCGCGCGACATCACCGAGCGCAAGCAGGCCGAGGCGCGCACCCACCAGCTCGCGTACTTCAATGCCCTCACGGGCCTGCCCAACCGCCGCATGCTGACGGACCGCATGGAGCATGCGCTGCACGTGGCCCGGCAGAGCGCGCAGGTGGGCGCGCTGATCTACATCGACCTCGACAACTTCAAGCAGATCAACGATGCGCGCGGCCACAAGCTGGGAGACGCCCTGCTGATGCAGGTGGCCCAGCGCCTTGCGCAGCTGCTGCGCCCCGGCGACACGGTGGCCCACCTGGGCGGCGACGAGTTCGCCATGCTCGTGCACGACGTGGCGGCCGACATGGAGACCGCCGGCCGTGCCGCCCTGCTGGTGGCCGAGGAGGTGCGCGCCGCGCTGGAGATGCCCTACACCATCGACACCCACCTCTACGGCAGCACGGGCAGCATCGGCATCACGCTGTTCCCCAAGCGCGGCGAGGGTGTGGAAGACCTGCTGCGTGAGGCCGACACCGCCATGTACCGCGCCAAGGACCTGGGACGCAACCGCATCCGCTTCTACGAGGCCGCCATGCAGGCCGACGTGCAGGAGCGCATGGCGCTGGAGCAGGACCTGAAGAAGGCCCACGCCGAAGGCCAGCTCGCCGCCTTCGTGCAGAACCAGGTGGATGCCGCCGGCACCGTGGTGGGCGGCGAGCTGCTGATGCGCTGGGACCACCCCGTGCGCGGCAACGTGCCGCCGGCGCGCTTCATCCCCATCGCCGAAAGCTCGGGCCTGATCCTGCGTATGGGCGACTGGATGATCCGGCAGGCCTGCGAGACCCTGGCGCGCCTGCAGGCCCAGGGGCGGGACCTGTCGCTGTCGGTGAACGTGAGCGAGCGCCAGTTCCGCCAGGACGACTTCGTCGAGAGCGTGCGCCACGTGCTGGCCCACACCGGCGCCAAGCCCGCGAACCTGGTGCTGGAAGTGACCGAGAGCCTGCTCATCGAGAACCTGGACGACACCATCGCCCGCATGACCGAGATCGTGCAGCTGGGTGTGCGGTTTTCCATCGACGACTTCGGCACCGGCTATTCGAGCCTGGCCTACCTGAAGCGGCTGCCGCTGTACGAGCTCAAGATCGACAAGAGCTTCGTGCAGGACACGCCCGACGACCCCAACGACACGGCCATCGTGCAGTCCATCATCTCCGTGGCCCGCCACCTGAACCTGCGCGTGGTGGCTGAGGGCGTAGAGACGGCCGCCCAGGCCGATTTCCTCACGGGCAGCCAGTGCGACTGCCTGCAGGGCTACCTGTTCGGACGGCCCGAGCCGCTGGAGGTATGGGTGGCGCGACTGGCGCCGCCGGGCTGACTACGCCGCCGCCTCGGCGGCAGCGGCGGACGCATAGGTTTCCCGCGCCAGCGCATGCACTTCGCGCGCCGGCCGGTCCTTGAGCAGGTGGTTGCTCCACACCTGGCGCCAGATGCGGGCGCCCGGCAGGCTGTGGCGCAGGCCCAGCATGTGGCGGGCGATGTGGGGCCAGGGCGTGCCGTGCTGGGCGGCCTCGCGCTCCATGTACTCCACCATGGCCAGTTCAACCTCCTCGCGGGTCAGCGGGCAGGATGCGCTGCCGTAGTAAAGCGCGTCCCAGCGGGCCAGCCACCAGGGGTTATGGTAGGCCTCGCGGCCGATCATCACGCCGTCCAGGTGGTCGAGCTGCTCCTGCACCACGGCATCCGTCTGGATGCCGCCATTGATGGCGACGGTGAACTGCGGGAACTCGGCCTTGAGCCGGTGCACCACCTCGTAGCGCAGGGGCGGGATGTCGCGGTTTTCCTTCGGGCTCAGGCCCTGCAGCCAGGCGTTGCGGGCATGCACGATGAACACGGTGCAGCCGGCCTCGGCCACGGTGCCGATGAAGTCGCGCACGAAACCGTAGTCCTCCACCTTGTCGATGCCGATGCGGTGCTTGACCGTGACGGGCACGCTCACCACGTCCTTCATGGCCTTCACGCAGTCGGCCACCAACTGGGGCGCCTTCATCAGGCTGGCGCCGAAGGCGCCGCGCTGCACGCGGTCGCTGGGGCAGCCGCAGTTCAGGTTGATCTCGTCATAGCCCCATTCCTCGCCCAGCCGCGCGGCCTGGGCCAGCTTGTCGGGCTCGTTGCCGCCCAGTTGCAGGGCCACGGGGTGCTCTTCGGCGTTGTAGCGCAGGTGCCGCTCGGTGCCGCCATAGAGGATGCCGCCCGCGTTCACCATCTCGGTATAGAGCAGGGTGCGCTGGGTCAGCAGCCGGTGAAAGTAGCGGCAGTGGCGGTCGGTCCAGTCCATCATGGGGGCGACGGACATGCGCCAGGGGCTCAGGGTGGGTTCCACGGGGGGCACAGAAAGTAGGGGAGGGGGCGCTAGGAAAGCGCGGATTATCCCACCAGCGTCCGGCAAGCGCTGGCGTGGGGATATGCATAAAATCGGCCTCCAGCGCTTATGCAGCAAGCGCGGGCAGCTATCAAAAGCGAAGTATCGCGAGACTCAGACCCCCACGCTGCGCCGGTCGATCTTGCGGCTGAGCACGATGCTGGTCTGCGTCTGGTGCACGCCGTCGAGCTGGCCCACCTTGTCGAGCAGGGCGTCGAGCTGCTCGTGGCCCGCGCAGCGCAGGAACACCAGGTAGTCGAACGGCCCGCTCACGGCCGACACTTCCTCCACCTCGGCCAGGGCCTCCAGCGCCCGCAGCACGGCAGGCGCCGCCTTGGGCAGCACGCTGAGGGAGCACCAGGCCCGCACGGTGGTGGCGTCGAGCCGCGTGCCCAGGCGCACGCCATAGCCCGCCACCACGCCCGAGCGCTCCAGCCGGGCGATGCGCGCCACCACGGTGGTGCGGGCCAGCCCCAGCTTGCGCGCCAGCGTGGCCGTGCCTTCGCGGGCATTGGCCTGCAGCAGGCTCAGGAGCCGGCGGTCGGTGTCGTCGAGTAAATCAGCCATGATGACCATCATATTCGCCATGGTGACGAAACAAAGCGCCGGGTTCGACGTTTTGGGTGCTACACATTGACAGCGGCACTGCCTAGCATCAAGGCATCTTTTCCGAAGGAGCACCGCCATGAAATCCTCACCCCCGCATTCCACCGGCACCACGGCCGTCTGCCGCACGGTCACCGTCCTGGGCGCCGGGCACATCGGCTTCGCCATGGCATTGCTGCTGCGACAGGCCGGCGGCTACGACATCGAGGTGGCCGACCGCGACCCCATGCGCCTGGCGGACGTGGCCGCGCTGGGCGTGCCCACGCGGCTCGTCGCGGACGATGCCAGCCTGGAGGCCGCCATTGCCGGCCGTTTCGCGGTGCTCAACGCGCTGCCGTTCCACCGGGCCGTGCCGGTGGCCACCTTGTGCGCCCGGGCCGGCGTGCACTACTTCGACCTGACCGAGGACGTGCAGAGCACCCAGGCCATCCGTGCGCTCGCGGCCGGTGCGCGCAGCGTGCTCATGCCGCAGTGCGGGCTGGCGCCCGGGTTCATCGGCATCGTCGGCAACGACCTCGCGCGCCGCTTCGACACGCTGCACACCCTGCGCATGCGCGTGGGCGCCTTGCCGCGCTACCCGCAGGGCGCGCTGCGCTACAACCTCACTTGGAGCACCGAAGGCCTGATCAACGAGTACTGCAACCCCTGCGACGCCATCGTGGACGGCGTTCGCACCACCGTGCCCGCACTGGAAGGGCTGGAGACCTTCGCGCTCGACGGCGTGGAATACGAGGCCTTCAACACCTCGGGCGGCCTGGGCACGCTCACCGAAACGCTGGCGGGCAGGGCGCGGCAGGTGGACTACCAGTCCATCCGCTACCCCGGCCACTGCGCCATCCTGAAGCTGCTGCTCAACGACCTGCGGCTGCGCGAGCGGCGCGACCTGCTGCGGGACATCCTGGAAACCGCCGTTCCCACCACCGACCAGGACGTGATCGTGGTGTTCGCCACGGCCTCGGGCCTGCGCGGCGGCCGGCTGGTGCAGGATTCGTACTCGGCCCGCATCGTGGGCACGGAACTGGCGGGCCACCGGCTCAGCGCAATCCAGCTCACCACGGCGGCGGGCATCTGCACGGCGCTGGACCTGGTGGCGCAGGGCAGCCTGCCGGTGCGGGGTTTCGTGGGGCAGGAGGCGGTGCGGCTGGAGGATTTCCTGGCGAACCGGTTCGGGGCGGCGTATGCGGGGGGAGGGGAGAAGCGAGAATTGGCCGTATAAAATCAAAAAACAATATTTTTACGGCCAATGGATTTCCTACCGATCCCGGACAACGCCGCGCGGCAGTTCCTCGACTCGATCACCATCTTCGAGGAATACCAGCGCACGCGCCACCAGGCGGCGCAGTACAGCGGCGGCATGTATTGGAAGACTCAGGGGCCCTATGAATACCTGGTGAAGACGCAGCGCGACAACCGCCAGGAGCGGATCGGTCCGCGCAGCGAGCAGACCGAGGCGGTCTACCAGGAGTTCACCGGGCGCAAGGCGGCGGTGGAAGACCGCCTTCGAACCCTGCGCTCGGCATTGGCCGACGCGCAGCGGCTGAACAAGGCGCTGAAGGTGGGCCGGACACCGGCCATGGTGATCGAGATCCTCCAGGTGCTGGAGGATGCGGGCCTGGGTGAACATTTCACGGTGGTGGGAACCCATTCCCTGTATGCCTACGAGAGTGCGGCGGGCGTACGCGTCGTGCAGGGCGCGCTGGCCACGCAGGACATCGACCTGCTGTGGGACGCCCGCCGCAAGGTGCGGTTCATCACCGAGATGGCGCGCTCCGAGGTGTCGATGCTCAAGGTCCTGCAGCGCGCAGACCCCACCTTCCAGCGCAAGGAGGGCCAGAACGAGACGGCCATCAACGCCAGGGGGTTCGAAGTGGATTTCCTGCGCAGGATGGCGGAAGGCGACGACCCCCACCCTTTCCGCTTTTCTTCCGACGAGGAAGACCTCTGGCCCGTGCAGGCGGCGCGGGCAGCCGTGCTCACGAATGCGCCGCGTTTCCAGCACGTGGTGGTGTCAACCACCGGCCGCATGGCGCTGATGCGGACCATCTCGCCCACGACGTTCGTGGATTTCAAGCGCTGGATGGCGGACAAGGCGCCTGCGCGCGAGGCCATCAAGCGCCAGCGTGACCGCCGGCAGGCCGATATCGTCCAGGGCCTGCTCGACCAGGGCCTGCTGGTTCCCTGACGGCGGCGGCTCAGCGCCCTCCGGGCCGCTGGTACATCCCCTCGATCGCCTCCGCGTAGTACGCCATGAGGTTGTTGCGCTTGAGCTTCAACGTGGGCGTCATGAAGGTGTTCTCGATCGTCCATGGCTCCAGCGTCAGGTGCACCGCGCGCGGCACGGCGTAGCGCGCGAAGCTGGCGGTGTTCTTCTCGATGCGGGCCAGTACGGCGCGGTGCACGCTGGGGTGGTTCAGGCTCGCGGGGTCCTGCGCGCTCAGGCCCAGGTCGGCGGCCAGGCGCTGCCATTCCTGGCGCTGGAGCACGGCCACGCAGGCGATGAAGGGGCGGTTCTCGCCGACCACGAAGGCCTGCTCCAGGAGCGAGTCGGCCAGCAGGGCCAGTTCCAGGTCGCCCGGCGGGACCTTCTCGCCGGTGGAGGTGACGATGATTTCCTTGATGCGGCCCTTGATATAGATGCGGCCGCCTACGATGTCGGCCTGGTCGCCCGTGCCCAGCCAGCCGTCGGTTGCCAGGATGCGGGCCGTGTCCTCGGGGCGCTTCCAGTAGCCCTTCATGACGATGGGGCCGCGCACCTGCAGCTCGCGGTTCTCGCCGATGCGCACCTCCACGCCGGGCAGCGCCTTGCCCACGCAGGCGGGGTCGTTGTCGTCGAGCGAGTTCACCGACACCACGGGCGCGGTCTCCGTCATGCCATAGCCCTGCACCAGCGGCAGGCCCAGGCCCAGGAAGCACTTGGCGATGGTGGGCGACAGCGGGGCGCCGCCGCTCACGGCCACGCGCACGCGGCCGCCGAACTGGGCCAGCAGCGGCTTGGCCACCAGCGCCTGCAGCAGCGGCCAGGGCAGGGCGGCCATCCAGCCTGCCGCTACACCTTCTTCGCGGGAGGGGGCGGGCAGCTTCTGCGCGGCGCAAAAGCGCGCCCAGCCCTTGTTCTGCGCTGCTTCGTACAACTGCATCTTCCAAGGGGTGGGCGAGAGCTTTTCGAGCAGCTTGGCGTGGATGCGTTCGTAGATGCGCGGCACCGACACCAGCACGGTGGGGCGCACCGTTTTCAGGTCTTCCGCCAACTGCGCCACCGAGCGCGCATAGGCCACGCAGCTCCCGGCCGCAATGGGCAGGTAATAGCCGCCCGTGCGCTCGAAAGTGTGCGACAGCGGCAGGAACGACAGGAACACGTCGTCCGCCGTGGGCGCTATGCGTTCCAGCACCGCCTTCACGTCGCTGACCACGTTGCGGTGGGTGAGCATCACGCCCTTGGGCTTGCCGGTGGTGCCCGAGGTGTAGACGATGGCGGCCAGGTCGTCCGCGCCGGGCGGCGTAGCGGCGGGAGCGGCGGCCCCATCCGCGCCTGCCAGCCACTGCGTGAGCGAACCCACGGCCGGGGCATCGGCGGAGGCGGGCGTGGCCCCGGCTGCGGACGTGTCGCCATCCGTGATCACCACCGCCCTGAGAGCGGGGAACGGCGTGCCCACCGCCCGGATCTTTTCCCACTGCTCGGCCTGGCCGACGATGAGCATGGAAGCCTCGCAGTCCGCCAGGATGTAGGCGATGCTGCCGGGGTTGTCGATGGCATGCAGGGGAACGGGCACGCAGCCGGCGGCAAGCGTTGCCTGATCGGCGCACATCGCATGAAGCCCGTTGGGCAGCAGGATGGCGATGCGTGCCGCAGCGGGCAACTGCAGGGCGGCCAGTGCGTGGGTCCACCGCTGCACGCGCTGCGCGGCCTCGGACCAGCTCAGGCTCACCCACTGCTGGGTGGCGGCGTCGAAAGCCCGGTAGGCGTCGGACTGGGGTGTGAGCGCGGCGCGGTAGGCCAGGAGCTGCGGCAGCGTCTGGACGCTGGCGATATCGGAAGGAATGGGGGGCATGGAACTGTGTGGTGGAGGCTGTCGTGCCAAGGCGGCCGGGCAGACGGTCTCAGTGAAAACCCGCAGGATCATACCGAGCGAAGCTTGCCAATCCGCCGCATGCCCACCGGTGGTTGTAATGGTGTGTTCCAGTTGCTGGAATGATGGCGCCCAGCCGTGCGGGCCCACCAACGGGTTCACCGCCATGGGCCCGGTCGGGCATTCCAGGGAGAATGCCGATTTGCTTCCCGGCCCCGTTTCTTCATTGCCCGCCCTATGGATCCCGTCACCATCTTCATCATTGCCACATTCATGATGCTGGCCAATGGGTGGGTGCTGGGATTGATGCGCAGGGATTTTCCCGTCACGCTGCGCCCCAGCGCGGAAACCTGGCGCATCGCCACGCTGATGCTGGCGGGCAGCTCGATGCTGTATGCCTTCCAATACCAGTTGCCCCTTGGCCTGGCGTCTCCGCTGGCCAATGGCCTCGTCATGCTGGGGTGCACGGGCTACTGGCGCGCCCTGCGGCAGTTCCATGGCCTGCCCGACCCACGCTGGCTGCTGGCGCCCGCTGCGGTGGGCACCGTGGGCGTTTTCTGGTTCGCGGTGGTGCAGCCCGACACCCGCATGCGGGTGCTCATCCTGACGGCAAGCTGCACCTTCCTGCTGCTGGCGAGTTTTGTGCTGCTGCTGTCACAGAAATCGTCCGAAGGGCGCCACGGCCGCCGCGTGATGGCCAGCCTGTTCGCGCTGGTGGCGGTGTTTCTGGTGTTCCGCGCGGCCTATCTCGCCGCGCGCGGTGCCAGCCCCTCCTTCGACATCACGGGCGAGGGGGCGTGGATCAACATTGCCAGCCCGATGGTCACGGCCCTGCTGCCGGTGGTAGGCACCACCGCTTTCCTGCTGATGTGCTCCGAGCGGGTGGGCCGCCAGTGGGAGCTGGCAGCGTCCACCGACTACCTCACGGGCCTGCCCAACCGGCGAACCCTCGTCACGGTGGGCGAGCGCCGCTTCGGCGAAGCAACCCGGCAGCCCGGGCAGGGCCTGGCCTTGGCCGTCATCGACATCGACCACTTCAAGTCCATCAACGACACGCATGGCCATGAAGTGGGCGATGTGGCGCTGCGCCACGTGGCCGAGCATTTGCGGGCCGCGTGCCGGGGCGCGGATCTGGCGGCGCGGCATGGCGGCGAAGAGTTCGTGGTGCTCTGGGATGGGCTGGACATTGCCGCGGCCGTCACGGCCGCCGAGCGGCTGCGCGCACTGGTGGCCCGCGAGGCGCTGCACGTGGGCGGACGGGTGGTTCCCATGACGGTCTCCATGGGGGTCGCGGCCGCAGGGGCGGGCGACGGCAGCTTCCACGATGTGCTTCGGCGCGCGGACGAGGCGCTCTACGCAGCCAAGGCCGGTGGGCGCAACCGGGTGGAGTCGGCGGGCTGACGGGGCCGCCTGGACGACTATTTAGCTGGCAGGCGATTCAGGCCGCCGCTTCCAACCCGTGCGCGAAGTGCGCCTGCATGGCCTGCACTGTGGCCTGGCCGTCGCGGGCGAGCATGGCGACCAGGATGGCGCGGTGCTCCTGCAGCGAATCCTCGATGCGGCCCTGCTTGAACAGCGAATGGTGGCGGTTGAGCTTCATGACCTTGCGCAGGTCGGCCACCATCTGGCTGCGCCAGCGGTTGTCGGCCAGTTCCAGCAGCAGCATGTGGAAGCGCTCGTTGATGGCGAAGAACGTCTCCCGGTCCGCCACGGCGGCCTCCAGCTCGGCATGCAGGTCCTGCAGGGCCTGCAGCTGCGCGGCGCTGGCGCGCTCGGCCACCACGCCGGCGGCGTCGCTCTCCAGCAGGCTGAGCAGGTGGTACACGTCGCGCAGGTCCTTTTCACTCATCTCCGTCACATAGGCGCCACGGCGCACCTTCATCGTGACCAGACCCTCGGCCGCCAGCACCTTGAGCGCCTCGCGCAGGGGCGTGCGGCTGATGCCGAACTCCTCGGCAATCTTGAGCTCGTCGATCCAGCTCCCCGGCTCCAGCTCGCGGCGGAAGATGCGCTGGCGCAGCTGCTCCGCCACTTCTTCGTAGAGCGCGCGGGGAGTGAGGGTGACGGCGGACATGGCGGAACTGTACTTCAAAAAACTATAAATTAATAATTACAGATCGGTTAGACTCCTGGAATCTTGTGAATCGTTGCGAGTGAATCCGCCGAAACCCGCCAACACTGCGAAGCCTTACACCATGAGCAGCACACCCGAACCGACCTTCCAAACCGCCGACCTCGCCGCCTGGGCCAAGGCCGCTGCCAAGTCCGCCCCCGGCGGCGACGTGAGCGCGCTGAACTGGGTGACACCCGACGGCATCACCGTCAAGCCGCTGTACACGGCCGAGGACACGCAGGGCCTGCCCTACGCCAACACGCTGCCGGGCTTCGAGCCCTACCTGCGCGGCCCGCAGGCCACCATGTACGCGGTGCGGCCCTGGACGATCCGCCAGTACGCGGGCTTTTCCACCGCCGAAGAATCGAATGCCTTCTACCGCAAGGCGCTGGCCGCCGGCGGGCAGGGCGTGTCGGTGGCGTTCGACTTGGCCACGCACCGGGGCTACGACAGCGACCATCCGCGCGTGACGGGTGACGTGGGCAAGGCGGGCGTGGCGATCGACTCGGTGGAGGACATGAAAATCCTCTTCGACCAGATCCCGCTCGACAAGGTGAGCGTCTCCATGACCATGAACGGCGCCGTGCTGCCGGTGCTGGCGGGCTACGTGGTGGCGGCGGAGGAGCAGGGCGTGTCGCAGGACAAGCTCTCGGGGACCATCCAGAACGACATCCTCAAGGAGTTCATGGTCCGCAACACCTACATCTACCCGCCCAAGCCCTCGATGCGGATCATCGGCGACATCATTGGCTACACGGCCAGGAACATGCCGAAGTTCAACTCCATCTCGATCAGCGGCTACCACATGCAGGAAGCCGGGGCCAACCAGGCGCTGGAGCTGGCCTTCACGCTGGCCGACGGCAAGGAGTACGTGAAGACCGCCATCGCCTCGGGCCTGGACGTGGACGAGTTCGCCGGGCGCCTGAGCTTCTTCTGGGCCATCGGCATGAACTTCTACCTGGAAGTCGCCAAGATGCGCGCCGCGCGCCTGCTGTGGTGCCGCATCATGAAGGGCTTCAACGCCAAGAACCCCAAGAGCCTGATGCTGCGCACGCACTGCCAGACCTCGGGCTGGTCGCTTACCGAGCAGGACCCCTACAACAACGTGGTGCGCACCACCATCGAGGCCATGGCGGCCGTGTTCGGCGGCACGCAATCGCTGCACACCAACGCGCTCGACGAGGCCATCGCGCTGCCCACCGAATTCAGCGCCCGCATCGCGCGCAACACGCAGCTCATCATCCAGGAAGAGACGCACATCACCAACGTGATCGACCCCTGGGCCGGCAGCTACATGATGGAGAAGCTGACCCAGGACATGGCCGACGCCGCCTGGAAGATCATCGAGGAGGTCGAGGCCATGGGCGGCATGACCCAGGCCGTGGACAGCGGCTGGGCCAAGCTCAAGATCGAGGCGGCGGCCGCCGAAAAGCAGGCGCGCATCGACTCGGGCAAGGACGTAATCGTGGGCGTCAACAAGTACAAGCTGGCCAAGGAAGACCCGGTCGACATCCTCGAAATCGACAACATGAAGGTGCGCGACGGGCAGATCGCGCGCCTGGAAAAAATCAAGGCGAATCGGGACGCAGCGCTTGTCCAGAAAGCGCTGGATGCTCTCACTTTCGCAGCGGAATCCGGCGAGGGCAACCTGCTCGACCTGTCCATCCAGGCCATCCGCCTGCGCGCCACGGTGGGCGAGGTGTCGGATGCGCTCGAAAAGGTTTTTGGGCGCCACCGCGCCGATACGCAAAAGGTGACCGGTGTGTACGCTGCCGCTTATGACTCCGCCGAGGGCTGGGAAAAACTCAAGTCCGAGATCAACGCCTTCGCCGAAACCGAAGGCCGCCGCCCGCGCGTGATGATCGCCAAACTGGGCCAGGACGGGCACGACCGGGGCGCCAAGGTGGTGGCCACCGCCTTTGCCGACCTGGGCTTCGACGTGGACATGGGCCCGCTGTTCCAGACCCCCGAGGAATGCGCGCGCCAGGCCATCGAGAACGACGTGCACGCCGTGGGCGTCTCCACGCTGGCGGCGGGGCACAAGACGCTGGTGCCGGCCATCATCCAGTCGCTGAAAGAGCAGGGCGCGGACGACATCATCGTCTTCGTGGGCGGGGTGATTCCGGCGCAGGACTACGACTTCCTGTACGAAGCCGGCGTGAAGGGCGTCTACGGCCCCGGCACGCCGATCCCGGCCAGCGCGAAGGACGTGCTGGAGCAGATCCGCAAGGCGGTGGCGTGACGCCCCAGGCCTTGCAGCAAGGGGTGTTGCACGGCACCCCGCCGGTGCAGCGCCGCGCGATGGCCAAGGCCATCACGCTGCTCGAATCCACCCGTCCTGACCACCGCGCGCAGGGCGACGAACTGCTGACGGCCCTTTTGCCGCACACGGGCAAGGCCTTTCGCCTGGGCATCAGCGGCGTGCCCGGCGTGGGCAAGAGCACCTTCATCGAAGCGCTGGGCCTGTACCTCATCGCCCAGGGCCACCGCGTGGCGGTGCTCGCCATCGACCCGTCCAGCACCGTCTCGGGCGGCGCCATCCTGGGCGACAAGACGCGCATGGAACACCTCTCGGTGCACGAGAAGGCCTACATCCGCCCCAGCCCGTCCAGCGGCACGCTGGGCGGCGTGGCAGAGAAGACGCGCGAGAGCCTGCTGGTCTGCGAGGCCGCGGGCTACGACGTGGTCATCGTCGAGACCGTGGGCGTGGGCCAGAGCGAGATCGCCGTGGCCGGCATGACCGACATGTTCGTGCTCATGCAGCTGCCCAACGCGGGCGACGACCTGCAAGCCATCAAGAAGGGCGTGATGGAGATCGCCGACCTCGTGGCCATCAACAAGGCCGACCTGGACCCCAACGCCGCAACGCGGGCCGAGGCGCAGATCACCTCGTCGCTGCGCCTGCTCGGCCAGCACGGCAACCCCGAGAACGCGCACCACGACAAGGCGCTATGGCATCCGAAGGTGGTGCAGATCAGCGCACTGCACGGGCAGGGTGTGGACGGGTTCTGGGCGGCGGTCAGCCAGTTCCGCGCGCTGCAGACCGCCAACGGGCGCCTGGCGGCGCGGCGCGAGAAGCAGTCGCTGGCCTGGATGTGGGAGCGCATCGACGCGGGCCTCAAGCAGGCCTTCCGCGCCCACCCGCAGGTCAAGGCGCTGCTGCCGCAGATGCAGGCCGACGTGGCTGCGGGGCGCATCGCAGCATCCACTGCAGCACGAAATCTGCTGCTGGCGCAGGCAGGACAAGCGCCAGCAGCTATCAACTAAGTAGCAAAAAGCAATTCACCAAAGGACGACCATGCAAGACATCCTGGACCAACTGGAGAAAAAGCGCGCCCTGGCCCGCCTGGGCGGCGGGCAGAAGCGCATCGACGCGCAGCACGCCAAGGGCAAGCTCACCGCGCGCGAGCGCATCGAGCTGCTGCTGGACGACGGCACGTTC
>Ga0222424_100219_pt1 | contig 50952 bp, 45 predicted proteins | sample 2B2ome_FD_182468 | JGI IMG/M metagenome (GOLD analysis project Ga0222424, IMG submission 182468) | Enriched microbial communities from leaf-cutter ant dump, University of Wisconsin, Madison, United States - 2B200A (version 2) | ecosystem: Environmental > Terrestrial > Nest > Insects nest > Nest... | reverse complement strand
AACTACATCGAGATGTTCTATAACCCCAGGCGTCGCCACAACACTGCTGGCGACTTGTCGCCGGTAGAGTTCGAGAAACGCTATTTCCAACGGCTCAAAAGTGTCTAGGGAAGCCGGGGCGATTCAGTCCGGCGCCTTCTCGACCGCATTTTGGTTCGCTGCCGGATAGGCAGCTCAGAAAATGAACTGGAACAAAGCCGCAGTCCTTGCGCTGTTCGCTGCCGGATAGGCAGCTCAGAAAAGGCCCAGGTAGCTGTTGCCAGCGGCGTAGGTGTTCGCTGCCGGATAGGCAGCTCAGAAAATACAAAACCTATACAGATGTGCGGAGTGTAGGTTCGTTGCCGGATAGGCAGCTCAGAAACTGCAGGCGGTCGAACACAAAGGCCCGGGTGGCGTTCGCTGCCGGATAGGCAGCTCAGAAATGCAGCCAGGCGACATCATGTTCCCCAGCATCGTTCGCTGCCGGATAGGCAGCTCAGAAAATGCCGAAGTCGAGCTTCACGGGGGCATTCATGTTCGCTGCCGGATAGGCAGCTCAGAAAAGCACCACGCGCACTGACTGGGCTGGGAAGCCGTTCGCTGCCGGATAGGCAGCTCAGAAAAGTGAGCAGGGTTTCCAGGTGGCCCGTGCTGTGTTCGCTGCCGGATAGGCAGCTCAGAAATCATCCAGCCCAGCATAGGGTTCGACACCAAAGTTCGCTGCCGGATAGGCAGCTCAGAAAAAGACAACTGGCGCATCAAGTGGAGCGCAGCAGTTCGCTGCCGGATAGGCAGCTCAGAAAAGAGCCGTGCTGGCATCGCGAAACCACCCGAGGTTCGCTGCCGGATAGGCAGCTCAGAAAATCTTCGCGGCAAGCTCTGTGGCGAGAAGAATGTTCGCTGCCGGATAGGCAGCTCAGAAAGTCGCCTTTACCGCCGCCTGTACCACCAGAGCGTTCGCTGCCGGATAGGCAGCTCAGAAAAACACCACCGAGTAGTCAAATTGGCACCCCGGGTTCGCTGCCGGATAGGCAGCTCAGAAATGCCGGTGGCCCAGGCCGCCGTTGTAGGCCCGGTTCGCTGCCGGATAGGCAGCTCAGAAATCAAACACGCGCTCGGTGCTTGCGATGGGCTTGTTCGCTGCCGGATAGGCAGCTCAGAAAAAGGAGCAGCACAAGCGCAATTGCAAGCTATTGTTCGCTGCCGGATAGGCAGCTCAGAAATGTTCGCGCGCGTGCGTGGTTTTGAGAGCATGGTTCGCTGCCGGATAGGCAGCTCAGAAACGCGATGGCGCCAAGAATGGCGGCCGCGATGAGTTCGCTGCCGGATAGGCAGCTCAGAAAAGCTCGCACAGCACCGGGTCGAACACGCTGGTGTTCGCTGCCGGATAGGCAGCTCAGAAATCGGCCGCTGCCAGGGTCTGCTCGTCGGTGGTGTTTGCTGCCGGATAGGCAGCTCAGAAATCCCGAGGGGAAGTGCGGATGTACCGAGTGTTGTTCGCTGCCGGATAGGCAGCTCAGAAAATGTTCTGGATCAGCGTGGCCTTCTGCACGCCGTTCGCTGCCGGATAGGCAGCTCAGAAATTCAACGTCTCGCGCCGCGTGGCCGTGGCCGAGTTCGCTGCCGTATAGGCAGCCCAGACGGGAGGGTTCTAGCTACCGCGCAAAGGTTGCCTCCAGAACTGTCCCCGACCCCCAGGCCTCCTAAAAAAGCCCGCCCCCCTGCGGCGGTGCCACGCCCAGGTGGCGGTAGGCGGCCAGGGTGGCGATGCGCCCGCGCGGGGTGCGCTGCAGGAAGCCTTGCTGGATCAGGTAGGGCTCGATCACGTCCTCGATGGTGCCCGGCTCCTCGCCGATGCTCGCGGCGATGTTGTCCAGCCCCACGGGGCCGCCGTCGAAGCGGTGGATCACGGCCTCCAGCAGCTTGCGGTCCATCACGTCGAAGCCTTGCGGGTCTACGTCGAGCAGGGCCAGCGCGCGCTGGGCGATGTCCAGGGTGATGCGGCCGTCGCCCTTCACGTCGGCGTAGTCGCGCACGCGGCGCAGCAGGCGGTTGGCGATGCGCGGCGTACCGCGCGAGCGGCGGGCGATCTCGGCGCTGCCCTCGGGGTCGATGGGGGCCTGCATCAGCGCGCTGCTGCGCGTGACGATGCGTGACAGTTCCTCGGGCGTGTAGAACTCCAGCCGCGCGACGATGCCGAAGCGGTCGCGCAGCGGGTTGGTGAGCATGCCGGCGCGCGTGGTGGCGCCCACCAGGGTGAAGGGCTGCAGGTCGAGCTTGATGCTGCGCGCCGCGGGCCCTTCGCCGATCATGATGTCGATCTGGTAGTCCTCCAGCGCGGGGTAGAGGATTTCCTCGACCACCGGCGAGAGGCGGTGGATCTCATCGATGAAGAGCACATCGTTGCGCTCCAGGTTGGTGAGCAGCGCGGCCAGGTCCTTGGGCTTTTCCAGCACCGGGCCGCTGGTCTGGCGCAGTTGCACGCCCAGCTCGGCGGCGATGATGTGGCTGAGCGTGGTCTTGCCCAGGCCGGGCGGGCCGAAGAGCAGCACGTGGTCGAGTGCCTCAGAGCGCTTCTTGGCCGCGCCAATGAAGATTTCAAGCTGCTCGCGCGCCTTGGCCTGGCCCACGTAGTCGTCCAGCAGCTTGGGGCGCAGCGCGCGCTCCAGCGCTTCTTCCTGCGGCGAGGCAGGGGCGGCGGAGACCACGCGCTTTGGCGGCGCGGGGGCGAAGTCGTCGGTGTGGATGGTCATCGCGGGGGGCTGCGGTTACTTGGCCAGCGCCTTCAGCGCCAGCTTGATGCCTTCGCTCACGCCCACGTCGGCGGGCAGGGCCTTGAGGGCGGCGGCGGCCTCCCGGTCGTTGTAGCCCAGGGCCAGCAGCGCCTGCAGGATGTCGGCCTGGCTGTCGCTGGCGGCGTGGGCGCGCGCGCCCATGTCGGCGCCGAGCTTGCCCTTGAGCTCCAGCAGCAGGCGCTCGGCGGTTTTCTTGCCGATGCCAGGCACCTTCACCAGGCGGCCGCTTTCCTGCAGCGAAATGGCCTGCGCCAGGTCCTGCACGCCCAGGCCCGAGAGGATGGACAGCGCCGTGCGCGGCCCCACGCCGCTGATCTTGATGAGTTCGCGGAACGCCTGGCGCTCGGGCGCGGTGCCAAAGCCGTAGAGCAACTGCGCGTCCTCGCGCACGATGAACTGGGTGAGCAGGCCCACGCGCTCGCCCACGGCGGGCAGGTTGTAGAAGGTGCTCATGGGCACCAGCACCTCGTAGCCCACGCCGTGGCAGTCCACCAAGACCTCGGGGGGGTTCTTTTCCAGCAGCGTGCCGGTCAATTTGCCTATCATGCGAATCCTTTGCCGCACCTTCGGGCGGCGACCCACGGAATTATCAAGCGTGATCCTGCGCCACACCTTCACCCCGCATAACAACCTGCGCCTGTCCCACCTGTGCGGCCCGGCCGACGCGCACCTGCGCACCATCGAGCTGGCGCTGCAGGTCAAGATCGCCCACCGGCACGAACAGTTCAAGGTGGATGGCCCCAAGGCCGCCGCCCAGCAGGCCATGGAGCTGCTGCAGGCGCTGTATGAAATGGCCGACCGCCCGATCCAGGACGACATGCTGCAGCTCATGCTGGCGGGCGATAGCGCCATGGTGGAGGCCGGAGACGGCGCCCAGGTGCTGCACACGCGCCGCGCCGACCTGCGCGCGCGCACCCCGCGCCAGAGCGTGTATCTGGACAACATCGCCACGCACGACATCACCTTCGGCATCGGCCCGGCGGGCACGGGCAAGACCTACCTCGCCGTGGCCTGCGCCGTCGATGCGCTGGAGCGCAGCCAGGTGCAGCGCATCGTGCTCACGCGCCCGGCCGTGGAGGCCGGCGAGCGCCTGGGCTTCCTGCCCGGCGACCTGACGCAGAAGGTGGACCCGTACCTGCGCCCGCTGTACGACGCGCTGTACGAGCTGATGGGCTTCGACAAGGTGCAGAAGGCCTTCGAGCGCAACGCGCTGGAGATCGCGCCGCTGGCCTTCATGCGCGGGCGCACGCTGAACAACGCCTTCGTCATCCTCGACGAGGCGCAGAACACCACGCCCGAGCAGATGAAGATGTTCCTCACGCGCATCGGCTTCGGCGCCAAGGCCGTGGTCACGGGCGACGTGAGCCAGGTCGACCTGCCCAAGGGCGCCATGAGCGGCCTGGTGGACGCGGAGCGCGTGCTCCAGCGCGTGCAGGGCATCGCCATCTCGCGCTTCACCAGTGCCGACGTGGTACGCCACCCGCTGGTGGCGCGCATCGTCGATGCCTATGACGCGCAACGCAGCCGGCGCAGCCCGGCCGCCTGAGAACGTGTGAACGAATCCGCCATGCCCGCTCATCACGCCAAAACACGCCCCCTCTGCGTTGCAAATGCGCGCCATAGCGCGGGCTATGGCTGTGCTTTGCGCCTTGATGGGACGTGTTTTGGCGCGCTGCTCGGCCACGCCGGATTCATTCACACGTTCTGATTTTCTCCTGATTTGATAGCTGCCAGCGCTTGCCTGGCGGGCACTGGAGGCCAAAATGGCTCTGAACCAACTCACCTTGTCCCTGCAATTCGCGCGCGATGCCGCCGAACACCGCGCCACCCTGCCGCGCCACAAGGTGGCGCGCTGGATACGCCACGCGCTGGCCGTGGACGCGGAGATCACCGTGCGCATCGTCGGCACCGAGGAAGGCCAGCAGCTCAACCGTGAATACCGCCAGAAGGACTACGCCACCAACGTGCTCACCTTCGACTACCAGCAGGCCCCCCTGGCCGTGGCCGACCTCGTGCTGTGCGCCCCCGTGGTCGAGCGCGAGGCGCGCGAGCAGAACAAGACGCTGGAAGAGCACTACGCCCACCTGCTGGTGCACGGCGCGCTGCACGCCCAGGGCTGGGACCACGAAACCAGCGCCGAAGATGCCGACGAGATGGAGGCCTACGAGACCGCCATCATGGAAGAACTGGGCTTTGCCGACCCGTATGCCAAAGAGGCCAAGTAAAACACCGTAACCCGGCAGGCAACCAATCGGGCGGTGCGGCCCGCCTAAGATTGGCTCCGATGTTCGATACCGCCTTGCTCCTCGCCGCCGCCTTCGTCGCTGGCGCGCTCAATGCCGTCGCCGGGGGCGGCAGCTTCCTCACGCTGCCCGCGCTGGTCTTCACCGGCGTGCCGCCCGTGGCCGCCAATGCCACCGGCACCGTAGCGCTGCTGCCCGGCTACGTGGCGGGTGCCTGGGGCTTTCGCGAGGACATGGTGCCGCCGCCCGGCCTTTCGATGCGCACCGTGGTGGCGCTCTCGCTCATCGGCGGCTCGGCGGGCGCGGCGCTGCTGCTGTTCACGCCCGATGCCACCTTCAAGAAAGTCGTGCCCTGGCTGCTGCTCGCGGCCACGGCCCTGTTCGCCTTCGGGCCGCAGTTGCGCCAATGGGCCGGGGGCAGCCACCATGGCGCGCCGTCGCCGCTGCGGGCCGCGCTGGGCATGCTGGCCGTGGCGGCCTACGGCGGCTACTTCAACGGCGGCCTGGGCATCCTGCTGCTGGCGCTGTTCGGCCTGCTCGGGCAGACCCAGCTCAACGCCATGAACGGCATGAAGAACCTGGTCTCGGCCCTGCTCACGGCGATTGCCGTGGCCATCTATGCCGCGGGCGGCATCGTGCAGTGGCCGCAGGCGCTGATGATGATGGTGGCCGCCACGGCGGGCGGCTACGGCGGCGCGCGCGTGGCGCGCCGGCTGCCCGCGCCGGTGCTGCGCTGGGGCATCGTGGCCACGGGGCTGGTGATGGCGGCGGTGTTCTTCTGGCGGCAGTAGCCTGCACGGGCGCGGCCATGCGCCAAACGGCGTATTCACCGTGCGCGCCTGGCGTGAAGAATGCAGGCGTGTTCATACCCAGGCCACGCCATGCGCTCTTTTGCCCTGTACGCCACTTGCCTGTCGATGGCGGCCCTGCTTGCCAGCACTGCCGTCCGTGCGCAGGAAAGCCACCTTCCCGGGGTCTTCGTCCATGGCCCGCGCGATGCGGCCATCGGCACGGCCGACAGTGCCACAGAGGGGGCAGCGGAAAAAGCCGCATTCCAGGCCCGCCCCAAGCTGCGCCCCGGGGACATCGTCGAAGCCGTGCCGGGCGTGGTGGCCACGCAGCACTCGGGTGACGGCAAGGCGAACCAGTACTTCCTGCGCGGGTTCAACCTTGACCACGGCACCGATTTCGCCATCACGGTGGATGGCATGCCCGTGAACATGCCCACGCACGGGCATGGACAGGGGTTTGCCGACTTGAACTTCCTGATCCCGGAGCTGGTGTCCGGCGTGCACTACCGCAAGGGGCCGTACTTTGCCGACGGCGGAGACTTCTCGCTCGCCGGCAGCGCCGCGCTCGGCCATGTCAGCGCGCTCGATACGCCCTTCGCCGAGGCCACGCTCGGCGCCCACGGTTTCCGGCGCCTGCTTGCGGCGGGCTCCCGCACCCGGGAAGACCAGACCTGGCTGGGTGCCATCGCGCTGGAGGGGAACGACGGCCCCTGGGATGCGCCCGAGCGGCTGCGCAAGGTCAACGCCGTGCTGCGCTATTCCCACGGCACGCCGGCGCGCGGCTTCAGCCTCACGGGCATGGCCTACCAGGGCCACTGGAATGCCACCGACCAGATTCCCGAGCGCCTGGTGGCCAGCGGCGGGCTGTCGCGCTTCGGCTCGCTCAACCCGACCGACGGCGGGCGAAGCCGGCGCGCCAGCCTGTCGGGCCAGTGGTTCGCCCACACCCCCGAGGGCCAGACGCAGTTCGGCGCCTACGCCATCGACTACCGTTTCGCGCTGTTCTCGGACTTCACGTACTTCCTGAACGACCCCGTCCACGGCGACCAGTTCGAGCAGACCGACCGCCGCCGCATCTTCGGCGCGCAGGCCCTGCACAGCCGGCCCAACCGCATCGCGGGCCTCGATGGCATCCTGCGCTTTGGCGCCCAATGGCGTGGCGACCGTATCGGCGAGGTAGGGCTCTACCGTACGGTGGCACGCGAGCGCATCGCCACCGTGCGCGACGACCGGGTGGCGCAGGACCTGTTCTCGGTCCATGTCCAGCAGTTGCTGCACTTCAGCGCGCGCTGGCGTGGCTACCTGGGGCTGCGCGGCGATGCGCTGCGCTACCGGGTGGACGGGCGCGAACCTGTGTACGGCAGGGCCAACAGCGGCCACGGCCACGATGCGCTCGCCAGCCCCAAGGCGGGGCTGGCCTTCACCGCCACGCCGGCGCATGAGCTGTACCTGAACGCCGGCGCGGGGCTGCACAGCAACGATGTGCGTGGCGCCACGATCCGTACCGACCCGCAAAGCGGCCTGCCCGCCGACCCGGTGCCGGCGCTCGTGAAGGGGCGGGGCGCCGAGATCGGCTGGCGCTTCCAGCCGCACGACGGCCTGGCCCTCACGGCGGCGCTGTGGCAGCTCCAGCTCGATTCGGAGCTGGTCTATGTGGGCGACGCTGGCACCACCGAGCCCGGCCGCGCCAGCACGCGGCACGGGCTGGAGGCCACCGTGCGCTGGCAGGCCCACCCGCGCTGGCGCCTGGAGGGCGACGTGGCGCTGTCGCGCGCCCGCTTCCGGGGCCAGGCGCCGACAGGCGAGGGCAATCACATCGACAACGCCGTGGAGCGGGTCCTCGCCGCCGGGGTGGTCTATGCCAGCGGGCCGCTGACGGCGGCCCTGCGCCTGCGCTACCTGGGGCCGCGCGCGCTGGATACGCGCGGCACCGTGCGCTCGCGCGCCGCCACGCTGCTGAACCTCGGCGTCCGCCATGCCGTGGACCGGCACCTGACGCTCGGGCTCGACCTTTTCAACCTGGCCGGAAGGCAGGACAACGACATCGAGTACCTCTATGCCTCATGCACCGCCGGGGAGGTGGCGCGCGGCACCTGCGATGGCGGCATCGAGGGGCGCCACATTCACCCCGTGGAGCCGCGCAGCGCGCGCGTCAGCGCACGCTGGACGTTCTGAGGAACGACCGCGCCGGGGTGCGGCGCGTGGCCGATTCGCTCGCAAAAAAATAGCTGCCAGCGCTTGCTGGACAAGCGCTGGCAGCCGTTTTGGCTTGAACGCCGGTTACTTGGCGAGCAGCGGGATGCGCAGCTTCTGGCCGGGGTAGATCTTGTCCGGGTGCGTCAGCATGGGCTTGTTGGCCTCGAAGATCACCGGGTACTTGTTGGCGTCGCCGTAGAACTTCTTGGCGATGGCCGAGAGCGTGTCGCCGCGCACCACGTCGTGGTACTGCGCCTCGGGCTCGGGGTTGGTCACGGCCATCTGGTTGTCCACGCTCTGCACGCTGGCCACGTTGCCGCAGCACAGAGTCACCTTTTCCTTGACGGCCTGCGTAGGCGCCTGGCCTTGCACGGTGACCTTGCCCTGGCTGCCGTCGAAGGCCACCTTCACGTCGCTCACGCCCAGGTTCTGCGCGCCGATGTAGGTGGCGATGGCCTGCGCGGCCTTGGCATTGAGTTCGTCCGCGGAGGGCGCGGCGGGCGTGGCTGCCTGTGCTTCCTTGCCGCCGAACAGCTTTTCACCGGCTTCCTTGATGAAACTGAAAAGACCCATGGTCCAACTCCTGTAGGTGGTGGTTGAGTGAGATCGAAGCGCCCACTGTAACGCCGCCGCGCGGCGTGTGGCCGTGGCGCGAGACGATTGTTCACTATCGCCTAGGAGGCAGGCGCCCGCGCAAAACTCGTGATAATCGCGCCCTATGACTTTTCTGGCCATAGACGTTGGCAACACCCGTCTCAAATGGGCGCTGTACGACGCGCCCCGCCCAGGCGCGGCATTGCTCGCGCATGGGGCCGAGTTCCTGGAGCACATCGAGCGTCTGGCAGAGCATGCCTGGGGGGCCTTGCCGGCGCCTTCGCGCATCCTGGGCTGCGTGGTGGCGGGCGATGCCGTGAAGCGCCGCGTGCGCGAGCAGGTGGAGCAGATGCTGCAGTGGGACGTGACGCCGCAGTGGGTGGTGTCCTCGGTGCAGGAGGCCGGGCTGGTGAATGGCTACGACCATCCGCTGCGCCTGGGGGCCGACCGCTGGGTGGCCATGATCGGCGCGCGCCACCGCCTGCTGGCGCGTGGCGAGCGGCGGCCGCTGATCGTGGTCATGGTGGGCACGGCGGTGACCGTGGAGGCCATCGACGCCGAAGGGCGCTTCCTGGGCGGCCTGATCCTGCCGGGCCACGGCATCATGCTGCGCGCGCTCGAATCGGGCACGGCTGGCCTGCACGTGCCCACGGGCGAGGTGCGGCTTTTTCCCACCAACACCAGCGACGCACTGACCAGCGGCGGCACCTACGCCATTGCCGGGGCCGTGGAGCGCATGTTCCAGCACCTGGCGCAGCACTGCGGCCAGGAGCCGGCGTGCCTGATGACCGGCGGTGCCGGCTGGAAGATGGCGCCGAGCATGACGCGGCCCTTCGAGCTGGTGGACCACCTGATTTTCGACGGCCTGCTCGAAATCGCTGCCCACCGGGTGGCGGCAGCGGCGCGCCAGGCGGCGGCCTGATCCAGCGCGCGTCCGTAGGGGGTCAGTCGTCGGCCAGTTCGGCGCGCGCCAGTTCCACGTCCAGGTGCTCCATGGCGTCCGCTGGCTCGCAGGCGGCCGCTTGTTCGTAGAGCTTGGTGGCTTCTTTCATTTTCTTGTCGCCCTCGAGCATGACCAGCGCGTTGGCGTATTCGATCATGGCGATGGCCGAGCCTGGGTTGAGCTTGAGCGCCTGCTGGAACAGCTTCAGACCCGTGTCCTTCTTGGCCCCGTAGGTCATGCCGCCGATGAGCGCGCCCACCTTGTCGATCACTTCGGCGTGGAAGGCGCCCAGGGCGATATGGGCGTCGGCGTGCGTGGGGGCCAGTGCGATGGCTTTTTCCAGCGCCGCCTTGATCTTGCCGCCCAGGCCCTGGGCCAATGCCTTGGCCACGCTGATGCCCTGGCTGTAGCGTCCCAGGGCGTAGGCGTGCCAGTACCAGGCGTTGGCGTTGCCGGGCTCGGCCTGGGCTTGTGCTTCGGCGCGCTCGGCCACCTGCAGGAACAGGTCGAGCCGGTTCTTCTCCTTCGGCTCCAGGTAGGTGGCGTAGATGGCCTGGGCCTTGTTGGCTACCGTGATGCCGGCGCCGCCCGCGGCCAGGCCGGCTTCGGTGGCGCGCTGGAACTCGCCGGCATGGAACAGGGCCCAGGCTTCGAGTACTTTCTTGTCGCTGGGGCAGGGTTCGGCGTCGCCCGCGTGCAGGCGCGCCCATTGCTTCTTGGCGCTGGCGGCGGTGAAGGGGTAGTCGCTGGCATGGGGGAAAGCGGTCCAGGCGGCCATGGTGGTTGTCTCCTTATGGTTTTGTCGTTGAGGGTGTCAGGGTGTCGCGGTCGGTGTCTGGTAGGCGCTGGCGAGCGTGAGCAGGTGGGCGCGCTGGCTCGCTTCGAGGTAGGGCATCAGCAGGTTCAGCACGTGGTGCGCGCCGCGCAGCAGCGCGGCCTGGGCGCTTTCGGGCTCGAGCGCGCGGCGCGGGTCGCGCACGTACTCGAAGCTCAGCCAGTAGGTCAGCACCACGACCATGCTGGTGGCCGTGGGTTCCAGTTCGCGCGAGTCGATCTGCAGGGCCCCGGCGCGCTGCATGCCGTCGAGCAGCGTGCGCATGGCGCGGGTCTTGTGCTTGAGCACGGCCTGGAAATGTGTTTCCAGGCGCCGGTTCTTGGACAGCAGGTCGTTGAGGTCGCGGTACAGGAAGCGGTATTGCCAGATCAGCTCGAACAGGGTGTGCATGAAGAACCAGGCGTCTTCCACGTTGCGCACGCCGGTGCTGGCGCCCAGGAGCTCGTCCAGGCTTGCGTTGTAGCGGTCGAACAGCGCGTTGATCAGCTCGTCCTTGGCCGGGTAGTGGTAGTACAGGTTGCCGGGGCTGATGCGCAATTCGGCCGATATCAGCGTGGTCGAGACGTTGGGCTCGCCAAACCGGTTGAACAGGTCCAGCGTGGTTTCCAGAATGCGTTCGGCGGTGCGGCGCGGCGCTTTTTTCACCATGGATGCGGATCCTCATGCTCGTTCTTGCGGGCTACTCTAACCGACGATGCCGTGCGCTGGCATGGGGGTTGCGCAGGGTCGATGCAAAGAAAACGGCTGCCGCACCCAAGGCGCGACAGCCGCATGGGCAGGGCGTTGCCTGCCGGGGAAATGCGCAGCGCGATCAGGCGCTGGCCGGGGTGTCCGCAGGGGCCGCGGCGGCGGGTTCTGCACCGGCGTTGCGCGGCGCTACCTGGGGAAAGGGCGGGCGCTTGGCGGCGGGCTTCTTGGCCGCAGGCTTGCTCGCTGCCTTCTCGGCGGCAGGCTTGGGGGCGGCCTTTTTCGGCGCGGGCTTGGCTGCCGGCTTGGCTGCGGCTTGCTTTGGTGCCGGGGCGGCCTTGGCGGTGGTGGCCTTCTTTGCGGCGGGCTTGGCTTCGGCCTTGGCGGCAGGCGGTGCCTTGCCCACGCTCTTGGCCAGGGCGTCGATGCGGGCGTTCAGCGCGTCAAGGTCGCGCGAGGTGGGCACGCCCAGGCGGGACAGGGCCTTGGCCACGCGGTCCTCGAAGATGGATTCGAGCTTGTCCCACTGGCCGGCGGCGCGCGAGCCGATGTCGTTGGCCATGTGGGTCACGCGGCTGGTGGCCTCGGTGATCTTTTCCTCGGCCACGGCCTGGGTCTTGCGCTGCATCGACAGGCCTTCTTTCACCAGGGACTCGAATACCTTGGAGCCTTCTTCCTGGGCCTTGGCGAAGGCACCCAGGCCGGCAAGCCAGATTTGCTGGGCCGAGTCCTTGATGGCGCGCGGCAATTCGGCGCTGTTCTTTTTCTTTTCGTTGCTGAGTTTCTGCAGTTTCTTGACCATGGAAAACCTCCGGGGCAATAGGGATTGCGGTTGCCAGCATTTTGTGTTCTGGCGCGTGAGGGCAACTTTACGCCTGCAAGGCGCATGCGTGTAGGTGCCTGTTCCTAAAAACATAGAGCTCTGCGCCTACTCGCCGTGCCGCCGCACCCGCTAGCATCGCCCCGGGTTTGTGCTGAATCGGGCGCCATGGGCGCTGGGCAAGAATCGCCGAGTCTAAAGGAGCTATTTTCTATGCGGTATTTCGTCACGGGGGCAACGGGTTTCATCGGCAAGCGGCTGGTCAAGAAGCTGCTGGAGCGCAAGGGCACGGTGGTTCATTTCCTGATCCGGCCCGAGAGTGCCGACAAGGTGGCGGCGCTGCGCAGCTACTGGGGCGTGGGCGCGGCCCGTGCTATTCCCGTGCATGGCGACCTGACGGCGAAGAAGCTCGGCGTGAGCGCGGCCGACGTCAAGGCGCTCAAGGGGCAGATCGACCATTTCTTCCACCTGGCCGCCGTGTACGACCTCGCGGCCGACGTCGAGACCCAGGTGGCCGTCAACATCGACGGTACGCGCAATACCGTCGATCTGGCGCGCGCCATCGACGCCGGGCACTTCCACCATGTGTCCTCCATCGCGGCGGCGGGGCTGTACGAAGGCGTGTTCCGCGAGGACATGTTCGATGAGGCCGAGGGGCTGGACCATCCGTACTTCCAGACCAAGCACGAGAGCGAGAAGATCGTGCGCCAGGAGGGCAAGCTGGCCTGGACGGTGTACCGCCCCGCCATGGTGGTGGGCGACAGCCAGACGGGCGAGATGGACAAGATCGACGGCCCGTACTACTTCTTCAAGGTGATCCAGCGCCTGCGCCAGATCCTGCCGCCGTGGATGCCGTCGGTCGGCCTGGAGGGCGGGCGCGTGAACATCGTGCCGGTCGATTTCGTGGTCGATGCGCTGGCCGCCATCAGCCACCAGGAAGGCATTGCCAAGCGCTGCTTCCACCTCGTCGATCCGGTGGGCTACCGCGTGGGTGACGTGCTCGACATCTTCTCGCGCGCCGCGCACGCGCCGCGCATGAACCTGTTCATCAATGCCGCGCTGCTGGGCTTCATTCCCCGGGGCGTGCGCAAGGGGCTGATGGCGCTGTCGCCCATGCGCCGCGTGCGCAATGCCGTCATGAAGGACCTGGGCCTGCCCGAGGACATCCTCACCTTCATCAACTACCCCACGCGTTTCGATTGCCGCGAGGCCCAGGCCGCGCTCAAGGGCACGGGCGTGCAGTGCCCCAACCTGCGCGACTACGCCTGGCGCCTGTGGGACTACTGGGAGCGCCACCTCGACCCCGAGCTGCACATCGACCGCTCGCTCAAGGGCACGGTGGCGGGCAAGGTGGTGCTGATCACCGGCGGCTCGTCCGGCATCGGCCTGGCGGCGGCGCACAAGTTTGCCGAGGCGGGCGCCACCACCATCATCTGCGGGCGCGACCAGGACAAGCTCGACGCTGCCTGCCAGGAGGCCAAGGACAAGGGCCACGCCTTCGTCACCTACGCGGTGGACATCGCCGACATGCAGGACTGCGACCGCTTCGTGCAGCAGCTCATCGCCGACCATGGCGGCGTGGACTTTCTCGTCAACAACGCGGGCCGCTCCATCCGCCGCGCCATCGAAAGCAGCTACGACCGCTTCCACGACTACGAGCGCACCATGCAGCTCAACTACTTCGGCAGCCTGCGCGTGACCATGGGCCTGATGCCCAAGATGGTGGAAAAGCGCAAGGGCCACGTGGTCAACATCAGTTCCATCGGCGTGCTGACGAACGCGCCGCGCTTCTCCGCCTACGTGGCGAGCAAGGCGGCGCTGGATTCGTGGACGCGCTGCGCCGCCAGCGAGTTCGCGGACCAGGGCGTCACCTTCACCACCATCAACATGCCGCTGGTGCGCACGCCCATGATCGCGCCGACCAAGATCTACGACAACGTGCCCACGCTCAGCCCCGACGAGGCGGCCGACCTGATCGCCCAGGCCTGCATCTTCAAGCCCGTGCGCATCGCCACCAAGCTGGGCATTACCGGCCAGGTGCTGCATGCGCTGCTGCCGCGCGTGGCGCAGATCACGATGAACACGAGCTTCCGCATGTTCCCCGACTCCGAGGCCGCGCAGGGCGAAATGAAGGGCGGCAAGCCCCAGCTCGCCGCCGAGGCCGAGGCGCTCAAGCAGATGATGCGGGGCATCCACTTCTGAGCCGGGTGCGTGCACGGGGGAGGGTGGGATAATCGCCCGTTTCCTTTCCAGCCCCCCGCATTCCATGATTCTTGTGACTGGTGGCGCCGGCTTCATTGGCGCCAACTTCGTGCTCGACTGGCTCGCCTGCCAGGGTGAAGCGGTCGTGAACCTCGACAAGCTGACCTACGCGGGCAACCTGCACAACCTCGACAGCCTGCGCGGCGATGCGCGCCACGTCTTCGTGCAGGGCGACATCGGCGACCGCGTGCTGCTCGACCGCCTGCTGGCCGAGCACCGCCCGCGCGCCATCGTCAACTTCGCGGCCGAGTCGCACGTGGACCGCTCCATCCACGGCCCCGAGGACTTCATCCAGACCAACGTGGTCGGCACTTTCAGGCTTCTGGAGGCTGCAAGGTACTACTGGCAAGCGCTTGCAGCTACGGAAAAAGGAGCGTTCCGCTTCCTGCACGTCAGTACCGATGAAGTCTACGGCACGCTCGCACCCACCGATCCGGCCTTCACCGAAGAGCACCGGGTCGAGCCCAACAGCCCCTATTCGGCCAGCAAGGCCGCCAGCGACCACCTGGTGCGCGCCTGGCACCACACCTACGGCCTGCCGGTGCTCACCACCAATTGCAGCAACAACTACGGCCCGCTGCACTTTCCCGAGAAACTCATCCCGCTGATGATCGTCAACGCGCTGGCGGGCAAGAGCCTGCCCGTCTATGGCGACGGCATGCAGATCCGCGACTGGCTGTACGTGCGCGACCACTGCAGTGCCATCCGCCGCGTGCTGGAGGCGGGGCGGCTGGGCGAGACCTACAACATCGGTGGCTGGAACGAAAAGCCTAACATCGAGATCGTCCACACCGTCTGCGCGCTGCTCGACGAACTGCGCCCGCGTGCCGACGGCCAGAGCTATGCCACGCAGATCACCTACGTGACCGACCGCCCCGGCCACGACCGGCGCTACGCCATCGACGCGCGCAAGATCGAGCGCGAGCTGGCTTGGCGCCCCGCCGAAACCTTCGACAGCGGCATCCGCAAGACCGTGCAGTGGTACCTGGAGCATCCCGAATGGGTGCAGCAGGTGCAGACCGGCGCCTACCGCGACTGGGTCGCCAAGCAATACGCAACGGCATGAACATCCTGCTTCTCGGCAAGAACGGCCAGGTTGGCTGGGAGCTGCAGCGCAGTCTGGCGGTGTTGGGCCAGGTCACGGCGCTGGATTTCGACAGCACGGCGCACTGCGGCGACTTTTCCAATCCCGATGGCGTGGCCGATACCGTGCGCGCGTTGCGCCCCGACGTGATCGTCAACGCCGCCGCGCACACCGCCGTGGACAAGGCCGAGGGCGAGCCGGAGCGGGCCCGCCTGCTCAACGCCGTCACCCCCGGCAGGCTCGCCGAAGAGGCCGCGCGCCTGGGCGCCTGGCTGGTCCACTACAGCACCGACTACGTGTTCGACGGCAGCGGCGAGCGTCCCTGGGTGGAGGCCGATGCGCCCGCGCCGTTGTCGGTCTATGGCGCCACCAAGCTGGAGGGCGAGCAACGTATCCAGCAATCCGGCTGCAAGCACCTCATCCTGCGCACGAGCTGGGTCTATGCCGCGCGCGGCGGCAACTTCGCCAAGACCATGCTGCGCTTAGGCAGCGAGCGCGAGCGCCTCACCGTCATTGACGACCAGTGGGGTGCGCCCACCGGAGCCGACCTGCTGGCCGACGTCACCGCGCACGCTATCCGCCACCTTGCCCGGCACCCGGAAGACGGCGGCCTGTACCACTGCGTGGCGGGTGGCGAGACGAATTGGCATTCGTATGCAAAATACGTTCTAGGCCAGGCCAGTCAATCGCAAGATGCTATCAAAATGAAAGCAACCGACATCGCTCCCGTACCCACCAGCGCCTTCCCCACGCCAGCGCAGCGTCCGCACAACTCGCGCCTGGATACCCGCAAACTGCAGGCCACCTTCGGTCTCGCGCTGCCGCACTGGCAGCAGGGCGTGGCGCGCATGCTCTCTGAAATCCTCTGACCCGTCCGCCCCATGACACAGCAACGCAAAGGCATCATCCTCGCCGGCGGCTCTGGCACCCGGCTGCATCCGGCCACGCTGGCCATCAGCAAGCAACTGCTGCCGGTGTACGACAAGCCCATGATCTACTACCCCCTCAGCACCCTGATGCTGGCGGGCATCCGCGATATCCTCGTCATCAGCACGCCGCAGGATACGCCGCGCTTCGAACAGTTGCTGGGTGACGGTAGCCAATGGGGCATCCGCCTGCAATACGCCGTGCAGCCCAGTCCCGACGGACTGGCACAGGCCTTCCTGATCGGCGAGGAATTCCTCGGCGGCGCTCCGAGCGCGCTGGTGCTGGGCGACAACATCTTCCACGGCCATGACTTCCACCACCTGCTGGCCCACGCCATGGCTCGGCCCGAAGGCGCCAGTGTTTTTGCCTACCATGTGCACGACCCCGAGCGCTACGGCGTGGCCGAGTTCGATGGCAGCGGCAAGGTTCTCTCGCTTGAAGAAAAGCCAAAAGCGCCCAAGTCCAGCTACGCCGTCACCGGCCTGTACTTCTATGACCCCCAGGTGGTCGAACTCGCCAAGCGCCTGCAGCCCTCGCCGCGCGGCGAGCTGGAAATCACCGACCTGAACCGCCTGTACCTGGAGCAAGGCCAGCTCAGCGTCGAGATCATGGGCCGGGGCTACGCCTGGCTCGACACCGGCACGCACGAAAGCCTGCTCGACGCGGGGCAGTTCATTGCCACGCTGGAGCAGCGCCAGGGCCTGAAGATCGCCTGCCCCGAGGAGCTCGCCTGGCGCCACGGCTGGATCGACGCGGCCCAGCTGGAGAAGCTCGCGCAGCCGCTGTCGAAGAATGGCTACGGCCAGTACCTGCTGCGCCTGCTGAAAGAGAAGGTGTACTGATGCGCGTGACCCGCCTGGCGATCCCCGATGTGGTGCTGATCGAGCCCAAGGTGTTTGGCGATGCGCGCGGCTTCTTCTTCGAGAGCTTCAACCAGAAAGCCTTCAACGAAGCCACGGCGACCTGCCACCAGTTCGTGCAGGACAACCACAGCCGCAGCGGCCGTGGCGTACTGCGCGGGCTGCATTACCAGATCGAACAGCCCCAGGGCAAGCTGGTGCGTGTGGCGCGCGGCACGGTGTGGGACGTGGCGGTGGACATCCGCAAAAGCGCGCCCACGTTTGGGCAATGGGTGGGCGCCGAATTGAGCGAGGACAACCAGCGGCAGCTGTGGGTGCCGCCCGGCTTCGCGCACGGGTTCGTGGTCTTGAGCGAGAGCGCGGACTTCCTCTACAAGACGACGGACTACTATGCGCCGCAGCATGAGCGGTGCATTGCGTGGGACGATCCGCAGTTGGCGATCGACTGGCCCTATGCGGGCGTGCCCAGCCTGTCTGCCAAGGATGCGCAGGGCATCGCCTTCGCGCAGGCGCTGGTGTATCCATGAACATTCAAGGCATGATCCCGATGCAGCGGGAACGTACACTTTTCCCCGTAGTGAGGTTTCACAGCACATGGTGACAGACACATTGGCCGCTGAGGCGGTATCGCAGGAGCCGGTGGCCGCGCTGCGCCCCTTCTTGGGGGAACTGCTGGTGCAGGCCGGCAAGCTCACGGCCCGCGACCTGGAGCGCGCGCTTTCCGCACAGCAGGAAATGGGCGGCATGCTCGGGCGTGTGCTGGTGCGGCTGGGGCTGGTGTCCGAGACCGATGTGGTGCGCACCTTGTCGGAGCAGTTGGGCGTGCCCTTTGTCGCTGCCGATGCCTTCCCCGACCTGATGCCCGAGGTGCCGGGGTTGCTGCCGGAGTTTCTGCAGGCCAATGCGATCTACCCCTTGCGCCAGGAAGGGCAGGAGCTCCATGTGGCCATGGCCGTGCCGCAAGACGCCTTTCTGCGCAAGGCGCTGCACCTGGTCACCGGCTGCACGGTGAAGCCGCATCTGGCCCTGGAAAGCGACATCGAGAAAGCGCTGGCAGAACCCGCCGAGGAAGCCTCTGCCGAGGACGATGACGGCTTTGCCGATGGCCTGGACGGCGGCGACTTTGTCGAGCACCTGAAAGACCTGGCGAGCGAAGCGCCGGTGATCCGCCTTGTCAACACCATCATTGGCCGCGTGACCGACCTGCGCGCATCCGACATTCACTTGGAGCCTTTCGACGATGGCCTGCATGTGCGCTACCGTGTCGATGGCGTGATCCATCTGGGGGAGTTGGTGCCGCCGAGGCTTTCGGCCGCGGTCAGCTCGCGTGTCAAGCTGCTGGCCCATCTCGACATCGCGGAGCGGCGCTTGCCGCAGGACGGGCGCATCAAGACCCGCGTGAAGGGGCGCGAGCTGGATTTGCGCGTTTCCACCGTGCCCACGGTGCATGGCGAAAGCGTGGTGATGCGCGTGCTCGACCGCGCCAGCGTGCGTCTGAACCTCGACACCATGGGGTTCGGGCAGGATACGCTGACGCGCTTCAACGAATTGCTGTCGCGGCCCCATGGCATCTTGCTGGTCACGGGGCCCACGGGTTCGGGCAAGACCACCACGCTGTACGCGGCCCTGTCCAAGATCGACGCGCAGGCGAACAAGATCATCACCGTCGAGGATCCGGTCGAGTACCAACTGGAGGGCATCAACCAGATCCAGGTACATCCGCAAATCAACCTGACCTTCGCCAATGCCCTGCGTTCCATCCTGCGACAGGACCCTGACATCATCATGATCGGGGAAATGCGCGATGGCGAAACCGCGCAAATCGCGGTGCAATCCGCGCTGACCGGCCACTTGGTGCTTTCCACCTTGCACACCAACACGGCGGCTGGCGCGGTCATCCGCATGCAGGACATGGGGGTGGAAAGCTACCTCATCACCTCTTCGGTGAACGGCGTGCTCGCGCAGCGCCTTGTGCGCACCTTGTGCGGCCATTGCAAGGAGGCGTATGAGCCCGGGCCCGAGTTGCGTGCCAGCACGGGCCTGGCAAGGTTTTGCCCGCCAGGCCAGCACATCTACCGCGCCGTGGGTTGCGAGCATTGCCGCCAGTCAGGCTACCGGGGACGCACGGGGATTCATGAGCTTTTCGTGCTGGACGAGCCCATGCGCCGCGCCATCATTGACGGGCGCGATGCCAACGCACTCAACACCCTGGCGGCCCAGGGCGGCATGCTGAGCCTGTTCGAGGATGGTTTGCGCAAGGTGGCCGCGGGCGTGACCACGCTCGATGAGTTGGCGCGTGTGACGCAGGACCAGTCCGATGCCTGAATTTGTCTGGAGGGCCGCCACGGCGGCAGGCAAGGTCGAGGAAGGGCGGCTGTCCGCGGCCAGCAGCGCTGCCGTGCAGCGGCAACTGCGTGAGCAGGGTTTGACGCCACTGCGTATCGACGATGCCGCCAGTGCCAATGTGCAGAGTGTCAAGGTGAAAGGGGGGGCAGGACTCCCAGCGCCATCCAGGGTGCGCCAGGCCAAAGGGCCGGTCAACGCAGCCGATGTTCATGCGCTGACCTCCGAACTGGCCATCATGCTGCGCGCTGGCTTGGCGCTTGACAATGCTTTGCGCGTGCTGATCGACATGAGCCACAAGCCCAGCGTGGCTGCCTTGGTGCAAGGCATCCTGGACGCCGTCAAGGGCGGCGTACCCCTGAGCCGTGCGTTGACTGCGCACCGGGCGCTTTTTGGCGATTTCTACATCAACATGGTGCGTTCGGGCGAGGTCAGCGGTCAGATGTCGGCGGTGCTGGATCGCCTGGTCGAGCACATGGAGCGCCAGCGCGCACTGCGCGACAGCGTCATCTCCGCCACCATCTACCCCGCCATCCTGCTGGGCGTGGCCGTGCTTTCGCTGGTGGCCATGCTGGGCTTTGTCGTGCCGCAGTTCGAGAAACTGTTTACCGACATGGGCGATGCACTGCCTTTGCCCACGCGCATCGTCATGGAGCTGGGGCATGGCTTCCGGCATTACGGCCTGTTCATCGCAATCGTGGTCGTGGCGGGTGCGTTTTTGCTGTTGCGTTGGTTGCAGTCGCCTGCGGGGCAGCAATGGTGGCAGGCACGCCTGCTGCGCTTGCCGCTCATGGGGCCGTTGGCCCTGAAGTACCAGCTTACGCTGTTTTCGCGTTCGCTGGGCACCTTGCTGGGCAATGGCGTTCCCATGCTCACGGCGCTGCACATTGCCACGGAAACCGTTGGCAACATGGTGCTGCAACAAGCGCTTGCCAAAGTTGCGCCCATCGTGAAGGAGGGCGGCAAGATGGTGCAGGCGATTTCTGTTACAGGCATCTTTGAACCTTTGGCAGTCAACCTGATCCGAGTGGGCGAGGAGACAGGACGGGTGGGCCCCATGATGCTGGAGCTTTCCAATATCCTGAACCGCGAGGTGGAAACTGGCATCAAGCGTCTTCTGACCCTGGTCGAGCCAGTGCTGATTCTGGTGCTGGGCGTGCTCATCGCAACCATCATCGTTTCCATCCTGCTCGGTATTCTGTCCATCAATGACCTCGCCGTATAATTTTTGTTTGCCTAAGAAAGCGCTTCCCATGGCTGCTCGCTCCCTTTCTGCTTCGCGTGCTCATCGGCACACGGCACGCGGCTTCACGCTGATCGAACTGCTCGTGGTCTTGGCCATCCTCACCATGCTGGCGGGCTTGGTGGGCCCCAAGGTGCTGGGGCAACTGGGTGGCGCCAAGGCTAAAACAGCGGCCGTGCAAATCGCCGATATCGACAAATCCCTGGAGCTTTTCAAGCTTGACGTCGGCCGCTTCCCCACCACGGAAGAAGGGCTGGATGCGCTTGTGAGAAAACCTGGCTCCGCCAATGCATGGAATGGCCCCTACCTGAAGGGGGGGGTGCCCACCGATCCCTGGGGCAACCCTTATCGCTATGCCAACAATGGCGGAGCCATCGAGATTCTTTCTCTGGGGGCTGACGGTGCCGCTGGCGGCGAAGGGGAAAACGCCGACATCCGTAACCGTTGACCGCTCACAGGCGCTGGGGCAGTTCGCCATGAGGCGCGAGAGCGGCTTCACGCTGGTTGAGTTGCTGGTGGTGTTCGCCATCATGGCGCTTGTGGTCGGCTTGGTGCCCATGGCGTTCCAGCGCATGCGTGATTCGGCGCAATACCGCGATACCTTGCGCAGCATGATGTCGGAGATGCGCATAGCGCGTAGCCAGGCGTTGGCTACGCGCAGTGAAACCCGTTTCGTTGTCGATTTGTCCCGGCGCAGCTATGGAATTGTGGGCAGCCCGGAGCATGCCTTGCCCGAATCTTTGGCGATGCGTGCCACCGTGGCGGGCATTGAAGCGCAAGGCCAGGAGGCCGCCATTCGCTTCTTTCCCGACGGTGGTGCAACCGGAGGCAGCGTTGAGATTGTGCGGCCCTCCGGTACCGGCGCACGCCTGCAGGTGGACTGGCTGTCCGGGCGTATCACCCAAGAGGCGCTTTTGCCGTGACGGCCTGCACCCAGGTTCGGCGGAGCCAGCGCGGACTTTCTCTTCTGGAATTGCTCGTTGCATTGGCAATCATGGCGATGGCATTGGGCATGCTTTACCGTGCCAGCGGCAGCAGCGCGCGCAGTGCGGGCGATTTGCAAAGCTACCAGCGGGCGGTAATGCTGGCGCAATCCTTGCTCGCTGCGCGTGATGCCATACCTGAAGCGGGCTGGAATGAGACGGGAGAATCTGCAGGGTTTGCTTGGGCGGTGCAAAGCAGCCCCTATGGGGCCGTCGACCCGAACCCGAACGTGCCCCGTCTGCACGAAATCGTGATCGAGGTTGCCTGGCAGGAAAGAGGCAGTAGCAAGCAGATCGTGCTTCAGACATTGCGTCCGCAAAGGTTACCCATGGCCGGCGGAGGGTTGCGGTGATGCGAGGTCGCTCCTGGCAATGGCGTGGCGGTATGTTTGGCTCGGCAGGCTTCACGCTGGTGGAGCTTCTGGTCGCCATGGCCTTGCTCTCCTTGCTGATGCTGGGCATGGCCTCGGCATTGCGCTCCATGGCGCAGACGGAAGAGCGTGTGGATAGCCGCCTTGAACAGGCGGATGAATTCCGTGTGGCTACAGGGTTTCTCGATACGGTTCTAGGGCGGGTATCGGTGCGTAAAACCACTGCGCTGCTCAAGGAGGGTGAATCCCCTTATCTGTTTTCCGGGAGGCCGGACGAGATGGCGTGGCTCGGTATCATGCCCGCCCGGCATGGGGCCGGTGGGCGCACGTTCTTCCGGTTGAAGCTGGAGCCGGTGGAGGGTGAAGGGGCGCTTGTCATCTCTTTCCTGCCCTGGGATGGCTCCTCTGCGTTTCCCGACTGGTCGAAAGCGCAATCGCGTGTATTGGTACACGGTGCCACATCGCTGGCCTTGTCGTATGAAGATGCCCGCCGGCCTGTGCCTGAATGGGGGCCTCTATGGTCCAGTCCAGATGGCTTGCCCGAGCGCGTGCGCATCGATCTGGGGACCCAGTCCGGAGCCTGGCCCATGTGGATCGTACCCATGCGTTTTCTTCCTGCCAGCCAGGGCAATCGCAGCCGCTTTTCCTCGGGGCCTGACGACTGATGGCGCGAAGCAATGAAATGACCCAGCGCGTCCGGGGTATCGCCCTGATTGCCGTGTTGTGGATTGTTGCGGCCATGGCCATCGCAGTCACTGGCATGACGCATGCCGTGCGCAACGAAATCCGTACGGCTGCTGCTGCGCGCAGCAGCATCGAGTCCCAGGCTTTGGGCGAAGCCGCCATCACCCTGGCTGTGCAAAAAATGCTAACCCAGCGGCCCTTCAAGCCATGGGCCCGGATGGATGTTGAGTACAGAGGGCAGATCATGGCCGTAGAAGCGGCGTCATTGAATGGCTGGATCGACATCAATACTGCGCCGGATGCCTTGCTGGCGAGCCTGTACGCCGTTGCAGGCGGTTTGCCGGCCCAGGCCGCAAGTGCGCTGGCGGCGGCAACGGCGGAAGCCCGCCGGCAGAAAGATGCAGCGGGGCGAGAGCAGCGTTTCGAGGCGCCGCAGGATTTGATGCGCGTGCCTGGGGTCGATTACGACCTCTATGCTAGACTTTCGCCGCTTTTGACCGCAGGAGCGGGGGGGGGGGCTGGACGGGTGAACGCTCTCGCTGCGCCGTTGCCGGTGCTCGCTGTACTGGCGGAGGGCAACGTTGCACAGGCACAAGCTGTGAGCCAGCGTCGCAGCCAGGGTGAGCAGACACTGGATACCAGTTCGCTGCGGGGCGAATGGTTGGACAACAACCTGGGCACACGCTATCGGCTGCAGGTCGAGATTCCCCTGGGTGATGGCACGCAGGCCATTGTTTCGCGTGATATTGACGTGCGCCCTGATCCCCGTGCGGGGCTGCCGTGGCGTTTTTTCGGGTCTGATTATTCGATCCGGGCCAAGCCTGCCCAGGGGGCCTGAATTTCCATGCCGATAACGACAAATTCTCTACAGTTTTTTGGTCTCGATCTGGGGCAGGTCTGGCAGGAGCTTCGGCAAGCCTGGCGTGGCATGCAGAAATCACCGGCACTGGCGTGGTTGACGCCCGATTTTCCGGTGCGTGTGCTGCGCGCCGACGGTACGCAGGCATTCTGGTGTGGTGCTGAACGGGTTGCCAGCGTGCCGAAGCCGCCACGCTTCGAAGCCATCGAAGTGCCCGATAGTCTGCTGCTGCGTAAAACCATGCTTCTGCCTGCAATGCCTGAAGCAGAAGTGGCGCATGCGGTAGAACTGGAAGCACGCAGTGGCAGCCCCTTTGCCGCCATGGATCTGGTGTGGGGATACAGGGCCGCCACCTCCGCGAAAGTGGGGCAGGGCGCACCGTGCAAGGTTGAGCTTTTGCTGGCATCGCGCAGCCAGGTTGCCGAATACGTTGAAACGCAACGGCAGCATCTGGCATACGCGGCGCAGCCTTGCGAGGTCTGGGCCTTTACCGCGCAGGAGGGAAGCCCCGTCGTACTGCAAGGCTGGGGAGAGGCCCTGCGCGTACGTGCGGGGCAGCGGCGGCGGCACATGGCCTATGGCCTGCTGGCGGGCATGTTCGCCATGCTGGTAGCTATGGCCATCACGCCCACGGCGCAGCTGAGGCTGCGTGCTATTGAGGCGACCCATGCCCATGAAGACATGCAGCGCAAAACCGCAGACGTCGTCGGGCAGCGCGAGGCATATCTGCATGCGGTGGAGCGTATCGATGTCGTGCGCGGTTTGCTGGCTGAGCGTGCCGAGCCCATGCGGCTGCTCGAGGTCTTGACGGAGGCCTTGCCCGATGGCACCTATCTCCAAAGCCTGCGCGTGCAAGGGTTGAAGGCCACGATCCAAGGGTTGACGCCTGACGCTGCGGCACTCATGCAGTCACTGGGCAAAGTGCGGGGTGTCAAGGAAGTCAAAGCCCCTTCTGCGGCGGTGCGGAACCCGGGCGCGACTGCGGACAGTTTCATCATTGAGCTGCAACTCGAGCCCGCGTTGCTGTCGCAGTTCCCGGCACCGCCACCGGCAGCCCCGGCACCGCCTGCGCCGCCAGCACCGTCTGAAACAGCACCTCCGGTGCAGCAACCCGCCCCACCGGCTAGTACCGTTGCTGCCGTGCCACCGCAAGCGCCAGCCAGTGCGCCGCGCAAAAGCCGGTTCACATCGGGCGAATGAGATAGACCATGAAGCGATACGTCCCCACTGAAGCCGTGGTGCTGCTCCTGGTTGCCATCGTTGTCTTGCTCCCCTTGGCGGGCCTGGGCATCTACGTGTACCAAAAGCATCAATGGGCGCAAAACCGTCTGACCGATTTCGAGCCGCGGTATGCCCGGCTTGCCGGTCTCGATGCCAACCGCGAAGCCCTGGAGCAAGCCTTAGGCAAGGCGCATGCCATCGAAGGCTGGTATCTGTATCCCGCTGAGCAGGATGGCACCCAGACCGGCAACGATGCGCAGCAGCGCATCCGCAGCATCCTGAGCAGTGCTGGCATGACGGTTGTAAGCAGCCAGGTCTTGCCAGCCAAGGATGAAAAAGGCATAGAGCGCGTACCTTTGGCGGTGCGCGCGGAAGGGGACATCGTTTCCTTGCAAGGCGCATTGGCCGGTCTGGCCGAGCAGAAGCCTGCCTTGCTTGTCGATGACATGCTTGTCCATGCCCAGGGTCCAGGAAACAAAGGCCCACAGCGCTTGGCCGCGCAGTTCAGCCTCTCGGTGTTGCGGAGGGTGCAGCCATGAAGCGCCATCTGTTGTCCATTCTTGCATTCGCCTGTCTGGGGTTGGCCGTGTTGCTGGCTGGGCTATGGATCAATCGCCAGGGCCAATTGCGCAACACGCACTGGCAGGCGCCAGCTCCGCTGGCTACCAATTACTTGGAAATGCTACCCCTGCTGCCCGAGCCTGCCAGAGTGCCAACCAGCCGGTTCATGGCACTGTTGGAGCGCCCGCTATTCTCGGAAACCCGCCGTCCGCCGCCACCGCCGCCACCACCCGCGCCACCGGTGCCGGTTGACGTGTTGAGCAATGCCCAGCTTTCCGCCATTTATGCGGGGGAGCAACTGACAGGGGTCATCATCAATGTCAACGGCAAGAATCGCCGCGTCCGGCTGAACGAGTCGGTCGATGGATGGGTACTGCGTTCGGTCCAAGGGCGGGTTGCCACGTTTGATTACGGTGGTCAGCAACGCCAATTGCAACTAATGCGTGCCAAGGTGGGTACGAGTGCGGGGGGCAAACCATTGAATGCAGCACCCGCCCCAGCCGAAGCCATGGCGCCGCCGCCAGCGGCTGTTCCATTGGTGCCGGAAGCAACCGCGTTGCCACCACCCGTGGCACCACAAGAGGCCGCATCTTCCACGCCCGCTCGCCGACCCCGTTTCGGTCCTTGATCCGAGTGGTTCGCCTGGTAATTTCTTTTGGTTTTTTTATGACATCCAGCAAGCACGTTTTTTCTCTGGCCGTATTCGCAGCCTGCCAGCTTGCCGTGGCACAGACACCCGCACCTGTACCCGCGCCCGCGCCTGCGAAGGCTCCGGTATCGCAGAGCCAAGGAGCCGAGGATGCGGGCAAATCGGTGGACTCCGCAGGTTTCGAGCCGCGTTATATCCGTGGCGATGACCGCGTCATCGCGCCTTCCAAGGCGGTCAGTGCTCTGTCCGGGCCCCCGATCAGTCTGAACTTCGAGGAGGCACCGGTCGCGGAAGTGGTGCGAACCATTCTGGGTGACCTGCTGCGTGTGGATTACGTGCTTTACCAGCCCATCAATGGCACGGTGACATTGTCCACGCGCGCACCAGTGAGTCCGGACCAAGCGGTTTATCTGCTGGAAGGGGCGTTGTTTGCCAATGGGCTGGCACTCACTCGCGACGCGCGCGGAAGCTACCACGTGGGCCGTCCTGAGGCATTGAAGGGCGTCACCGGCGGGGTGCGTCAGGCGAGCGGGACTTCGCTGCCCCCAGGCTCTGGCGCCATCGTGGTGCCGCTCCAATACATTGGCGCGGCCGAAATGGCCGCCATACTGCGCCCCATGCTGCCTGCGGACAGCCTTGTGCGCGTGGACAACGTGCGCAACCTGCTGATCCTTGCCGGATCGCGCGCGCAAGCCGAGGGTTGGCTCGATCTTGTCAACACGTTCGACGTCAATTTGCTCAAAGGCATGTCGGTGGGGGTGTTCCCCCTGAAGCATGTCTCTGTGCAGGAAGTCGAAGCGGCACTGCAATTGATGACCGGAGGCGCGGCTTCCCCGGCAGGAGGAAGCACGGCGGCGGCCAGGGCATCCACTGCGCCTGGCGCAACCGCAGCGGGCGCAGCCAGCGGCGGTGCGGCCGCGGCAACGCGAACCACGGCAGCCATGGGGGAGAACAATCCATTGTTTGGCGCACTGCGCGTCATGCCCATTGAACGTCTTAACAGCATTCTGGTGGTAACGCCAAGGGCCGCCTATCTCGATGAGGTGCGGCGCTGGATTGAGCGCTTTGACCGCCCCAGCGACAACAGCGGCGAGCCGCAGTTGAATATCTACCGTGTCCAGAACGGCAACGCCAGACACCTGGCCAGCGTGCTGCAAGGTATTTTCGGCGGCACGTCCTCCGGGGCAGTTTCGGGGACCACGGGTGTGGCGCCCGGCTTGGCAACAACCACTGGGTCGACGGGTGGGTTTGGCACAGGGGCTCTGGGTGGCCAGGTCAATAATCGTTTCAGTGGCTTGCAATCAGGCAGTCAAGGCGGACTGACGGGTGGCGGAATCATGGGCGGTGCGAATCGCAACGTGCAAAACACAGTCGCGCAACAACCTGTAAGTGCCACGATCGGCAATATCCGGGTCATGTCCGATGATCTGAACAACTCGGTATTGGTCTGGGGCACCAAATCCGAATTTGCGAAGATCGAAGCCACCTTGAAGCGTCTGGATCTGCCTCCAACACAGGTCCTCATCGAGGCGAGCATTATTGAGGTGACACTGAATGACAATTTGCAATATGGTCTGCAATGGGCCTTTAGCGATAGCCGTACCACGACGGGATATACAGGGCTCGGGCGGCTGAGCAGTTCTATCAAGCCCAATGAGTTTGCTATTCCTACCAGCGGGTTTTCCTACACATTGAGCAATGGTGCGGGGAATGTGCGTGCCATCTTGAGTGCTTTGTCTGCCAAGACGAACGTGAAGGTGGTTGCCAGTCCTTCGCTGATGGTGCTTGACAACCATCAGGCGGCCATTGCTGTGGGCTCTCAAATTCCGGTGCAAACGGCTACGACCACCTTTAGCCAAGAGAATTCCGCAAGCACATCCAGCTACCAGTGGAAGGACACGGGGGTTAACCTGGTTGTTACACCTTCGGTGAATTCGGGCAACCTCGTCAGCATGCAGATTGATCAATCCGTGACAGACGTGGGAGCTGCTGACGACGTCACAAAGCAGCGCGCGTTTCTGCAGCGTCAACTTTCCAGCAAGGTGGCTGTCCGGTCAGGTGAGTCGATTGTCATGGGCGGCTTGATACAGGAGCGCAACAGCACCGGGAAATCGGGAATTCCTGTGCTGCATACCTTGCCTTTGGTGGGGAGCTTGTTTGGCAGTACCACGGATGAAGGCGCGCGTACTGAATTGCTGGTCGTCATTACTCCCCGAGTGGTTCGTTCCGATATCGATGTGCGCGAAGTCAGCGAGGATCTGCGCGAACGTATGAAAGGACTGGTCCCCGCGATGGCCAATATGGATACCCTGAAAACGGCGCCAACTCCAGCACCCGCTCTGGCGCCCACAATTCCTTCTTCTCCTTGATACTTTAGTGAGATTGCTATGAAAAAAGCCTTTACTCGAGCCATCGCTTCTGCCGCACTGCTGGGTGCAGTTGCCGCATTGACGGGCTGTGCGAGCAGCGGCGGTTCACTTGCCGGTAAAGAGCGCGTTGTAGAGCAGCGTGCCCAGGAGCGCTGGAACCATCTGGTTGCCGGCAATTACGGTCAAGCCTATGCCTACCTGCCGCCGTCATATCGTGCGGTCGTCACTGCAGAGGACTTCCGTGGCAGGTTTGGCCGTGGGGCTGCGTGGAAGAGCGCTACGATCAGGAGTGTCAAGTGTGAAACTGACGAGCGTTGCACAGTGGAGGTGGACCTGAGCGTTGTGGTGGTTGCCAGGGGTTTCGGCGGCAAACCCTTGGCGGCTGATCTCGTCGAGACTTGGCTAAAAGAAGATGGGCAGTGGTGGTTCTACCAGAAGGATTGATAGCAAAGATCGTAAGCACTAAGGTTTGAAAAACCGGTGTGCTTCGCTCCAGAAGTGCCAGAGCGCCTTGCTCTCGTCCATGCACCCATTCAGCCGTTGAAACACCACATCGGCCAGCGTTTGCAAATCAGGCTGCGAGGGGATCTGCTCCACGCGCAAGAAACGCTGGCCAGTCTGCACATCAAAGCCATTGATGTACACCGTCACGGGCACCTGCATGTCGAAGGCCAGGCGCAGCAGGCCCTTGGGCACGCGCGCGGCCATGCCGCAGACCGTGATGGGCAGGCTGCTTCCCTCGGCTTGGTCGGCGGGCACATCCACAAGGCCCAACACCTGCTCACCGCTGCGCAGCGCCTGAACTACCGGGCGCAAACTGCCTGAAATCACCAGGGGCGAATGGCGCAGGGCCACGCCCACCTGGGCCGTGCGTGCAATGGCATAGCGATGCAGCACCTTGCGGCCCACAAAAGGCGCACCTTCCACTGCGGCAACCAAGGCGTGAACTTTCATCCCTTGTGCGCCCGCATGCCGTAGCGCCCACATGCCCGCGCCCCAATGAAAGCTCAAAAGCACCCCGGCTTGCTCTGGTGAGGGCCACTGGCCTTGCACGCGCATGTGGTGCCGCATGTAGGCATCGGAGCGGGTAATGGCCAGGTAATAGTCGGCATGATCGACCAGCGTGACCAGCCGACGCGTGGCCAGCCACTCGGCTTCGGTCCCTGGAGGTACTTGGCCCAGCGCCTGCGCCTGGCGCAAAGCCTCGTGGCTGGCGCGGCGATAGAACCAGTCGATGCGTGCCAGGCGCTTGAACAGTGCGAAGCTCCAGCGCCATGGCAATACCGCAGCCAGGCCCGGCACCAGCACCAGTTCAATCAAATCGCGCAACTCAACGCGCAGGCGGTGGCGGGTAATGCGGGGCATGAAGAACTCTCTTTTTGCTCTCTTTTCAAGAGCTGCTGGCGCGCTCTGGTAAAAGGCCAACAGCCAATTTGGCTATGATTTTGATTCAGCTCCACTGGTGCGCCAGGCGCACGATACCCGGGGTGCTCTGGGCGAAGACCTGAGAGAACCGCTTGCAGTCCTTCCATTCGTCATAGACCACCAGCCCTTTGTTGTCGAACAAGTAGGCGCTGATCTTGTACTGCCCTGTGTGGAGGGGAATGTCGGGAAAAGTCACCGTGGCCACCCAGGCGCCGGTGCTGTCCTGGTGGGGTTGCGTGCCGTCAAAGTGGGTAGCAACCGAGGTGACGCCCACGCCATCGATCTGCTCGATCAGCAAGCCGATGTGCGGCTGCACTCCCTCGGGCGTGCGCGCGCGCACCGTCATGCGCAGGTGCGGTGAATCCAAGCGTCCGCAACTGCCAGTAGTGCTGGCGCTGGGTTCCTGCACGTCGGCCAACAGGACTGCCTCGATATGGGCGGCATCCGGCGCCGGGCGAAGAGCAGGGGCCGCCGTCTCCTCGGCAGGAGGGGCTTCCGCCTGCTGCTGAAGGCGCACATGGGCCTCGTAGGCAGCTACCACTTCAGGCGTCGGTCCCAGGGCGCGCATATGTCCCTGGTGCAGCCACAGGGCCTGGTCGCACAGGCGCTGAACGTGGTAGAGGCTGTGCGAGCAAAACAAAATGGTGCAGCCGTTGTTGCGGAATGCCTCGATGCGCTCGACGCACTTCTTCTGAAAATGCTGGTCTCCCACGGCCAGCGCTTCGTCAATGATGAGCACCTGCGGCTCCAGCGCCGTCACCAGCGCAAAGGCCAGGCGCACCACCATGCCGGAGGAGTAGGTCTTGATGGGGCGGTCCATGGCCTCGCCCAGCTCGCTGAAGGCAATGATCGACGCCTCCAGCGCGCGCATTTGCGTGGCATCGATGCCAATCAGGCTGCCGCCAAAGTACAGGTTCTGCCGGCCGGTGAAATCGGGGTGGAAACCAGCCCCCAGTTCCAGGATGGCCGTCACGCGGCCATACCGTGCCAAGGTGCCGCAGGACGGTTGCAGCGTGCCCGCCAGGAGCTTGAGCAGCGTGCTCTTGCCCGCGCCATTGTCGCCAATCAGCCCCAGGCACTGGCCGCGCCGCAACTGGAACGACACCCCCTGCAGCGCCCAATGGCTGCGGTAGTTGCGCCGGTTCGCCAGCAGCGACAGCAGGCGCTGTGCAGGCGAATCGTAGAGGCGGTACTCCTTGCCCAATTGCTGGGCGTCGAGTGTGGGTAGTGCGCCATCCGGGAGCGCGGCATGGGAGGGCAGGAGCATTTCGGGTCAGAGCCAATCCGTCAACTGGTCGCGGCTGCGCACCAGCAGCACTTGCAGCAGTAACGCCCCGCCCATGAGCCAGACCGCCATGCCGATCCAGTGTGACAGCGGCGGCCAAGCGCCTTGCAGCAGCAGCCCCTGGTAGCTGCTGACCCACGCTGTCATGGGATTGAGCCACAGCGCCCAGCGCCAGGCCTCGGGGACCAGGTGGGCAGGAAACAGCACGGGCGACAAGAAAATACCCAGCGACAGCGCAAAGGTCACGAGCTGCATCACATCGCGCAGTGCGGCCGTCAGAATCGCCAGCACAGAACCCCAGAGCATGCACAGCACCACTTGCAGCACCACCAGGGCCGGTAGTGCCATCAATGCGGGAGCGAAGTGGTGCAAGGGCGCATAGGCAAACACCAGCAGCACCAGCAGCGGCGCATAGACCAGGGCGCTGGCCAGCACCGCGCGCACTGGGAACAGCATGGGGGGCAGCGCGTTTTTCTGTAAGACGCTGGCGGACTCCAGCAGGCTCGTCATGCCTCGCGTCAGCGCGTCGCTGAAAGCCATCCAGGGCAGCATGCCGGCGATCAGGTAAGTGCCTACGGCATGGGTCGGCGCGCTTGCACCCAGGCGCATGGCAAACACCACGTCAAAAACCAGGTAATAAGCCGCCATGGTCAGCAGCGGCTGGGCATAGGCCCACAGCACACCCAGTGCCGTACCGGCATAGCGGCTGCTGATTTCCCTTCGCGTCAACGTCCAGCACAGGCTGCGCGCATGCCAAAGGGCTGCGGCCTGTGCCGCGAGCGTTTTCATGGTTCGTGGGTGAGGAGCGGGCAGGCCATGCGCTGGCGCAGCCTGCGCCGGTGGATTATTTCGCTTGCGCTGCGGGCGCGGGGGCCAGGCGTTTCTGCTCGGCAATGAATGCATCCATGGCGCTGGCGTCGCCCTTGGCCTCGTTGCGGACGCGCTCGACTTCCTTCTTGCGTGCATCTTGCTGCAGCTTGGCCACCGTCTCGGCACGCAATTGCTCCTTCACTTCGTCGAAGGAGCGCAAGGTGCCGGGCTTGCGCGCTTCCAGGCGGATGATGTGCAGGCCGAACTCACTTTCCACCACAGGGCTCAAGCTGCCAGGCTTGTCCAGTGCATCGAGTGCGGCGTCGAAGGCGGGAACCATCTTCCCCTTGGGGAAAAAGCCCAGGTCGCCCCCCTTGGCGGCACTGCCAGGGTCAGCCGAATGCTCGCGGGCCAGCGCTTCAAAATCAGCGCCGTTGCGAAGTTCCTGTAGCAGCTTTTCTGCCTGCGCGCGTGCGTCGGCATCTTTGCCTTTGATGAGAATGTGGCGCGCATGGGTTTCCGCAGGCGTGCGGAAGCGTTCGGGTTCGGCCTTGTAAATGCTTTGAATCCGCTTGTCGATGGCGGCCGGGGCGGGAGCTGCTGACTCAGCAATGCGGTCCACATAGGCTTCAGCCAGAATGCTTTCGCGGGCTGCAGCCAGCTTTTGTGCAATCTCTGGCGTTTGTTCTAGACCACTGGCTTGTGCCTGTGTCGCAAGGGCCTTGCGCAGGTGCAGGGTCTGAACGAGTTCACGGAGCTGGTCAGACTCGTTTAGAAAGCGCTCACGCACCGCCTCTGGCATGCGTTGCATCTCTGCCTGCACGTCTTGCGTGCTGATCGAGACACCGCCGCCTTCGATCAACACCGTGCTACCCGCATGGCTACCCATGGTGCTGAATGCAAACATGGCTGCCATGGCAAAGCGCAGCAAAGGCAGAGGACGGGGATGCTGGGAAGGGTTGCGGCGGGTGGGCAGAAGCATTGCGCAATCTCAATCAAAGGCAGGTTGACATGAAAACGCTTCCGTGGACGATGGCGGAAGCATGCAGAAGTACGCCCTATGGACGTAAAAAAGGCGGGGAGGTTCCCCGCCTTTTGTGAGCCTACAGAAGCAGGCTGTGCCGATTAGCGCGGCTTGGTGCGATGCACCCAGGTGCCGCCCAGGTTGCCGAAGTTGGACTTCGAGGCAGCGTAGCCGACGATCGGCAGACCAACGTTGGTACGGCCGGGGGTGTTGATGGTGAACCAGCCTTCGCCGAAGCTCGTTTGGATACGCTGGGTAGCGATCTTGGCGCCGAATACGTCGGATGCCTCAGGGTTCTTGGCAGTGCCGTTGAAGGTCAGCACGCTGACTTCGCCGCAGAAGCTCAGGGCTGCGTCAGGCGAGATCACGAAGGTGTTCTTGCTGCGCTCTTCGCGGTCAAAGCCACGCTGGGTGCCCAGGTCCACGCAGATCTGGCTCTTGGCGTTCTTCGTCACATTACCGTCGCCGAAGTGAGCATTCACAGCCGTGTTGGTGCGGATCTGGTCGCCAGCTGCATAGTCCATGGCTACTGCATAACGGCGGGTGGGCATAGAGAACACCCAGTCAGTAGCAAAACCACCACTGGTCTGGCTGGTCAGGTACTCATTGGTAACCGACAGCGTTTGCAGTTGTGCTGCCAGGATGCTGGCTTGCGTGGCAGGCAGGTTTGCTGCAGCAGACGTGTAGGGCGTGGACAGATCCGGGAAGTCGTACATTGCGGCACGCACATAACCACCTGCCAGCAGCGGGTCGGCCGTCAGGGTCTGAGTATCAGCCAACGATACGTTGTCGGTGGTTTGGGGGAACCAAACCACGTTGCCAGACGTCGCCACATCAATCAGGTTGACACCGCCAACGACCGTAGAGCCACGCAGTGCAACGGCTTCACCCGAGAACGAAGCAGTGTTTGCCACGTCCACATTCAGCCAGTTAGCCATCAGACCACCGGTAGGCCAAGAATAGCCGCGGTTCTTAGGCGTGTTGCTGGAAGTAGCGTCCGTGAAGTTCAGCGGAGTGGCTTGCAGATCCATCACGGCGGCCGTGCAAGGCGCCACGCCTTCAGCGTTGTGCTTGATGGCAGTGTACAGAGCGCTGCCAGGAGGAACGTCTGCCGAGTTCAGGATCTCGATGTAACCTTCGCGGGTCTGGGCTGCATCGGCGTTCTTCACGCGGTTGGTCTTGAAGCGGCCGTTGTTCGCAGCCTTGATGTCAGCCTTGCTGGGCAGCGTGCAGCTGTTGTCGTCGGTCACCAGACGCGAGAAGCCTTCTGTGTCGGCAGCCACTTCAGCAGCCCACACGTCACCAGGCGACAGGTAAATGGTGATGTCGAAAACGTCGTCAGAGTTCGACGCGCCACGGTAACGCAGCTTCACAGCCTTGGCATTCACTTGGTCGGTGTTGGTGATGTTCAACAGCGACTTGTAGTTGCCTTGCGTGGTGAAGTAAGGCACCACCAGGATATGACCGATACCAGTCGTGGTGGGGGCCAGGGCCGTTGCAGCAGGAGCAGCAGCAGAGACGGCGCCCACGAAGCCAGTAGCATCAGTGTTCGTGGAAAGGGTGTTGTCGAACACCGCCACTTGTGCGTTGGCCGCGCCGGACAGGCCACCAACCATGGCAGCAATGCTCAGGGCGAGAAGATTTTTTCTCATGTATGAACTCCAGTTAAAAGTTGAAAGCGCAACTACCAAGATTGTTTACGCTAGGGAATGGTAGCACAGCCTTTTTGGGGGGAGAGCCCGCTTTCCGTTAGGTGTTGCCTGGTGTTTATAAAAAACAACATTTGCCACACGGCAGGGCCGCACAGAGGGAATGACTCACTGCTCAGGCCCCACCAGAGGCGGGTCGGGGCGGAGTATAGGGACGGAAACATGACGCAGCAACCGCTTTGGATTGATTCAGCGCATTTTTGGAAGAATTTTCGTTTCTGGGCGTTGAACTGCAGCTTCCAGCTCACAGTGGTTGGCTTGTAGTCCTGCGCTGCTTCGGCTCGGGATCGGGCCGGTTAAGCTCGCTTCCTTGTCGGGTCTGCTGCTTCCTTTCTATGTTCACTGGCCATCGCGTCCCTCTCTTTTTTGCTTTCCTGAGTGCTGTTGCTGTATTGGCTGCCGGCGGCGGGGGCGTGCATTTGCTGCACCGCGTCGAGGCGGTGCAGAGCCAGCCTGCGCGCCCGCTGCTGCTGGCCCCCATGCTGGGGGTGCTCGATACCTGCGTGCTGCTGCCTGCCGGTGGCGCCTCGGATCTCGCTCAGCGCTGTACGCGGCCGGGTGGCTCTGCGGCCGCGCTGGTGGAGGCGACCGTGGCGCCGCTGGAGCCGCCCAAGTCCCAGGAGGGTGGCGCCCCGGCGCCTTACCGTCTGGGCTACACGCTGCAGGCGCCGCTGCTGCAGTTGTTCCGGGCGCAGGGCAATGCCTGGGAGATTGACCCCGAGCGCGTCGATCGCCTGGTGCGAACGGTTCAGGGCAATGCCCGCCCGGTGGTGCTGTATCTGTTTTCCACGCACTTTCCGGTGGATGCGCCACTGGAGCAGATTTTGGCGCGCGATCCAAACAATCTGTTGCAAACTCAAGAGGGCCCGCTGCCGGTGGATGCCTACTTTGGCATTCCCACCTATCCGTGGACTTTTGCGCGCACCGATACCGACATCACCGCCCGGCGCGTGCAGGCCACGCAGGCGCTGCTGGACGGGTTGTGCAAGCTGCCCGATGCCGACCGGGCCAAGATCGAGGGCATCACCCTGCTGGGCGAGGTGCACCATTTGTTTCCCGACTTCCAGGGCGGCATGGGCTGGCGGCCGCCCTACCGGGTGACGGACTACAGCGCGGTTTCCGTCGAAGGGTTTCAGAAATACCTGGCGCAGCAGTTCGGCCGCATTGGGCAGCTCAACCAGTTGCTCGGCAGCCGCTATGCGCGCTTCGAGGATGTGCGGCCGCCGGGGCGCGACCTGCGCGCCGGGCCGCAGGGACAGACACCGGCGCCGGCATGGGCGCAGTGGGCCGAGCACATCGACAGTTTCGCGCACGGGCGCTTGCCGGTTTCGGGTTGGGCTTTCGCGCCGGGCGTGTCGCAGCCCTGGGTGCATGTGTACCGCAATGGCCGCTGGGTGGGCAAGACCGGGGTGAACATGCGCCGCGAGGACGTGCAGAAGGTGCACCCCGAAGTGGGGCTGGCGGACACGGGCTGGCGCATGGACCTGGATTTCCGTTCCTGGGCCGAAGGGGTTCATCGCCTGGATGTGTTCCTGGAAACCGCGCCGGGGCGGCTGGTTCCCATGGCCACGCGCCATGTCGCCGTCATGGGACGCGCGGGGGGCGGGGCGCTGCCCGCGCCCCGGCCGCAGCAGCCGTTGCCGGCGAGTGTGGCGCCGGTGCCCGGGGTCATGATTGACGTGGACATGCCGGGCGAGATGCAGACGCTGTACTACAACCCGCTGGCTGCGCTATGGCACGCCTTCCGGGGGCAGCAGGTGGCGCGCTATCTGCAATTCTTCGACAAGGTGGTGGCGCAGTCGTGCCTTGCGGGCACGCCGCGCTATATCCATCAGTTGCTTGCGTTCCCCAACCCAGGCTGGGATGAGAGCAAGTATGCCGTCGAGGCCTCGCTGCAAGCGGGCCGAAGCTCCGCCATGGGCGACCTCCGCCTGGGGGTGAGCCTGTACGGCGATGCCACCTATGGGCCGCGCTTCACGCAGTGGCTGGCCGAGAGCGGGCCGCGCCCGTATGGCATTACCGAGTTCCACCCGCTGCGGCCGCTGGATGGGCCGGCCCTGCAAGAGGTGTTGGCGCGGCATGCGGCACAGGGGGCGCAGTTCCTGTCGTTCTTCATGGAGCCGCGCTGGCAGGGGGCGCTGGTGGAGCGGCCGCACAACCCGTTCTCCTTCGACCCGGAAAATGCGCATTACCACTCTGCGGCGCTGTACCAGGCGGTGGACTGGATACGCCAGCATGGCGCGGCACCTTGATGGGCTTCACGGATGCTTCGTTTTATATAGCTGCTTGCGCTTTCCCTGTAAGGGTTTGATGGTGAAAATATTCACAAACCCTTGTCAACCAAGCGCTGGCAGCTATCAAATCTGAATGGACTATTCCCAGGTATCGCGGCGCCCCTGGCGCTGCTGGCGGGCGTCGGCCAGGCCCAGGGCGATCATGCGCAGGCGCTCGCGCCAGGGGCCTGTGGGCAGGCAGCAAAACAGCGCCAGGTAAAGGTGGCGCAGCCGGCTGATGCGCTTCCAGCGCGGCGAGAGTTCCGGGCGGCGCAGCAGCAGGGCGTTGTTGCGAAAGATGTAGTAGTAGCGGAACGGCGCGTGCAGCGGCAGGTTGCGCCAGCGCCCCAGCCACACGCGCCAGCGCTGCTCGCCCAGCGCGTGGATCATGCGCGCGCCGTGCACGCCAAACAGCCGGTAGCCCCGGCTGCGCGCGCGCAGGCACCATTCGGTGTCCACGTGGTCGATGAACAGCCCTTCGTCCATGGGGCCGATGGCGTCCAGCGCCGCCATGGGAATGAGCGAGCCCGAGGAGATCAGGAAATCCGCTTCCACCACGGGCCGCGCGGCGCTGGCGCGCCGGTGCACCAGGCGCAGCCAGCCAAAGCGCACGAAGCCCGACCAGTCCTTGCCGTCCTCGGCGCGGTATTCGGGGCCTACGGCGGCCAGGCGCTGGCCCTGGCGCTGCAGCGCCAGGGCGGCGTTGCGCAGGCGGGCCACGGCGCCTGGCTCCGGGCGGCTGTCCTGGTCGAGCAGCAGCACCCAGCGTGCGCCCTGGGAGCGCGCGGCCTGGATGCCGATGTTGTGCGCGGCGCCCAGGCCCAGGTTCTGGGGCTGGGCCAGCAGTTGCGCGGGCACGGGAGCCTGTGCCACCAGGGCAGCCAGCCAGGGGCAGGCACCAGGGGTGCCGGTGTTGTCCACCACGTAGACCTGGCCGACCTGCTGGTGCAGCGCCTGGAGCGCGCCCTGGAGGGTGGCCGGCTGCGGGTGGTAGGTCACCAGCACGGCAGCGACATCGGGGCAATGGGTGGAGGGCATGGGAGCGGGGCATGTGCCCCGAAAGCCGTGTGGTGCAGCGGGCCGGGGGCAAAACGAAGCGTGAGAGAATCGAAAATTTTAAGCGCCCGCCCCACGGGCCGTGGCCGTAGCCGCAGCGTACCGCTGACTTGGCCCTCCCTCTGCCCGCCATGCCCGATACCACCGACGCAGCCCTCGCGCCCGATGCGCAGCCCCTGATCAGCGTCTTGATCCCTGCCTACAACCATGCCCGGTTCGTGCGTGCGGCCCTGGACAGCGTGCTGCAGCAAAGCTGGCGCAACCTGGAGTTGATCGTCATTGACGATGCCTCGCCCGACGCCACCTGGCAGGTGCTGCAGGAATGCACCGACCCGCGCGTGCGCCTGTCGCGCAACGAAAGCAACCTGGGCTCGCATGGCACGCTGAACGCGGCGCTGCAGCAGGCGCGCGGCGAGTTCATCGCCATCCTCAATTCCGACGACCTGTTCCTTCCCACCCGCCTGGCGGCTTGCCATGCCGCGCTGCAGGCCAGCGGCGCCGACCTGGTGGGCACCGACATGCGCCTGATGGACGATGACGGCGCCTTGGTGCAGGCGCATTGGTGGATCGACGCCTTCGACGCGCTCAAGCGCGTGTGGGCCGACACGCAGGATTGGCCCGCCACGCTGCTGGCGGGCAATGTGTTCATGACCACCTCGAACTTCTTCTTCCGCCGCCGCTGGCTGGAGCAGGTGGGGGGCTTTCAGGACCTGCGCTACGTGCTCGACTACGACTGGCTGCTGCGCGGCCTGGGCCAGGGGCTGCGTTTGGCATGGATCGACGCGCCGCTGCTGCAATACCGGCTGCATGCGGCCAACACCATCAGCGAGCGCCCGCTGCGCGCCAACCTGGAATGCGCGGCCATGCTGCGCCAGCATCTGCCGCAGGTGCTGGGGCAGACGCCCGCGCTGCGCACGCAGCTGGCGCAGCTCGCCGGGCAGTGGGCGCGCATCGAGAAATACCTGGGCGAGATCGCCGCCACCCAGCGCCACGAGGCACTGGTGGCGAAAGAGGCCGAATTGTTCCCGCTGATCGCGGACCGCGACCGCTGGATTGCCGAGCGCGATGGCTGGATCGCCGAACGGGACGGGCAGATTGCCGAAAGAGACCAGCAGATCGCGGAGCGAGACGGGCAGATCGCCGACAAGGACCAGCAGATCGCCCTGCTCACCCAGGCCCTGACGGAGCGCTGGCAGCGCCCGCAGCCCGTGGCCCCGGCGCTGAGCGGCACGGACGTGGCCGCCAGCCCTGGCTTTGCCATGCCCGCGCCCGCCGTGCGGCCCGGGCAGGCCGCGCGCGCTCCCGCAGGGCGGCCGCAGCGCCTGGGGGATCTGGCGCACTTGCAGGATTGGCTGGAGCCCCGCCTGGGCCGCGTGCGCTGCGTGTCGTTCGACGTGTTCGACACCCTGCTGGCGCGCTGCATCGAGCCGCCCGACGCGGTGCTCGAACGCCTGGCGCAGTTGGTGGCGGACAAGCTGCCGGCGTATTCCCCCGCGCAGGTGCTGGCGGCGCGGCGCGAGGCCGAGCACGCGCTGCGCCAGGAGATGCTGGCCCAGGGGCTGGACCACGAGTGCCACCACGACACGCTGGTGCAGGCCTGGGTGACGCGGCTGGCGGGCCAGCGCGACGTGCTGCTGGAGGCCTTCGTCCACACCCAGGAGCGCCGCCTCGAAACCCTGGCCCTGGCGGCCAAGCCCGGGGCCGCGGCCCTGCTGGGCTGGCTGCGCCAGCAGCAGGTGCGGGTGATCGCGGTGTCGGACATGTACCTCGGCCACGACCATGTGTACGCCCTGCTCGATGCCTGCGGCCTGGGCGCCTTCATCGACCAGGTGTATGTGTCTTCCGAGTTCGGCCTGGGCAAGTACTCCGGGCGCCTGCACAGTCAGGTGCTGGCGCTGGAGGGCTTGCAGCCCGCGCAGGTGGTGCACGTGGGGGACAACCTGGTGTCCGACATGCGCGCGCCGCTGCGCCTGGGGATCGAGGCCGTCTTCCTCGATGAGAAGGCCCAGCGCCTGCGCCGGCGCCACCAGGCGCTGTCGGCGCGCATGGCGCGCCTGGGCGGCGTGTGGAGCGGGCGCCACTTTTTCGAGGCCGTGGCGGTGCGCCAGCGCATGCTGCAGCGCGCGGGTCAGGCGGGCGAGGCGTTCTTCCACTACTACGGGCGCGATGTGCTGGGGCCGGCCTTCGCCACCTTCACGCTGGCATTGGCGGAAAAAATCGCCCAGCAGCGGCCGGACAAGATCTTTTTCCTGGCGCGCGATGGCTACCTGTTCATGCGCCTGTACGAGCGCTGGTGCGCCCTGCAGCCCCAGCCGCAGCAGCCTTGGCCGCAGCCGGTGTACGTGTACGCCTCGCGCCGCGTGGTGGCCATGGCCTCGATGGCCGATGGCCTGCGCCACGAGCAGGCCATCGTCGCCCTCTACAACCCGAAGCAGCAGGGGCTGCTGTCGGTGCTGAAGACGTTCGGCCTGGCGGCGGCGGATTTCGAGGCGCTGGCGCGGGCGCATGGCTTTGCCGACATGGCGGCGCCCCTGGCCGACTGGAACGACGCGCGCCTCAAGGCCTTCCTGGCCGACGAGCAGGTGCAGGCGCGCATACGCCCCGTGGGCCAGGCGGCGCGCGCGAACTTGCAGGCCTATTTCGAGCAGCAGGGCTTCTTTGCCTGCGAGCGCGCGGCGCTGGTGGACATCGGCTGGAACGGCACCATCCAGAAATTCCTGCACGACAGCTTTGGCCAGCGGCCCGACTATCCCGAGGTGCACGGCTGGTACCTGGCCTTCGTGGCCGCCATGCATGGCGACTTCGGCATGGGCGAGCGCATCGAGGGCCTGCTGCTGGATGCGCGCCGGGGCGATGCCTACGAGCGCGCGCCGATGGATTTCGAGGAGATTTTCGAGCAGGCCGCGCGCGCGGGCGAGGGCACCACGCTGGGCTACCAGGCGGTGGACGGGCGCATCGTCCCCGTGCTGAAAAGCGACGACAGCCCGGACCGGCATGGCGAGCTGGCCTGCAACCCCCTGATCGCGCAATTGCAGGCCGGGGTGCTGGAGCACCTGGAGGATTTCCATGCCGTGTGGAGCCTGACCGGCTACCCGGCGCAGCAGCTCAAGCCCTATGTGCAGGCGCTGCTGGAGCGTGCCGTGGTCTACCCCACGCCGGAGGAGGTGGAGTACATCGGCCAGCTCGTGCACACCGAGGATTTCGGCCACGACCACACGCTGGACATCGCCCCGCCGCGCGTCGGCTGGCTGGACCTGCTGCGCCCGCGACGGCTCTACCACCGGCTGCGCCCGCTGGCATGGAAGTTCGCCGCCTTCGCGCACTTCCCCAGCGACCTGCCGGCCTGGCTGTTCCGCCTGGCACATTTGAAGAAACGCCAATGAAAAAGACCCCCTCTCGCCGCAGCGGCCTGGTGCTGCCGCTGCACCGCATCTGGCTGCTGAGCCTGCCGCTGCGCTGGGCTGCCCGTGCGCCGGGGCCGGGCTTCGCGCCCGGGCTGCGCAACCTGCTGGCCTACGAAAAAGGCCGCCTGTGGCATCTGCTGCACGAGCGCGAGCGCCTGGTGTACCGCTGGCTCCGGCTGCGGGCAGGCTGGGGACCGCGCGACTGAGGCTTGCGCAATGTGAACCAAAATGGCTACCAGCGCTTGCCAGTCAAGCGCTGGTAGCTCTCAAATCAGGAGCTTCTCAGGCCGTTCTCACGAACGGGGCGCCAGCCCCTGCAAATAGTCGCGCGCATAGTCCCATGGGCTTTCCTGCGGCGTGGCTTGCGGCGCCACGGCGGGCGCGCCTTCGGGTGCCGTGCCTTCGATGAAATGCTGCTGGCGCAGGCGCAGGAAGAACGCCAGCCAGTCTTGCGCCGGGGTGTCCCAGGGGCGCACCCACGTCCAGGGGCGCTGCGCCAAGCGCTCCGCGAAGGCGCCCAGGTCGGTCGTGACCACGGGCAGGCCCGCCTGCAGGCAGGTGCTCAGGGTGTAGCTGTAGGTTTCGGGCCAGACGGCGGGGAACCACACCAGGTGCGGCTGCAGGCGCTCCAGCAGGCGCGGCAGGTCGTTGTCCTGGTAGGTGCCGTGGATGGTCAGGCTGGCCTCGGGCTGGGCCTTGAAGGTGCGGAACACGTAGCCCAGCAGGTGCAGCTCCAGCGGCGCGTTCTGGCGTGCGGCCTCCAGCGCCACTGCCTCGGCCACGTCGCCGCCCTTGATAGCGCTCAGGCCGCCGACGAGGAAGATGCGCAAATGGCCCTGTGCGGGCAGCGGCAGCGGGGCGCGCACCGGCACGGCGGGGTGGTGCAGCATGTCGGTGTGCGGGGCGTAGCGGATGCGTGCCTGCGGAAAGTAGCGCTGCATGCGCCGTGCGCAGTCGTGGCTCGGGGCCAGCACCCAGCGTGCCTGGCGCAGGAACAGGCGGTAGCGCAGGCGCCAGTCGTCGATGCTCTCCTGTGTTGCCGTAGGCCGCTCCTGCACGCAGGCGCGGCACTGGTCCAGGCCGTGTTCGCCGCAGTAGGTCTCGCGCGCGGTGGTCAGCGAGATTTGCGGGCAGGCGCTGTAGTAGTCGTGCGCGGTGAAGTCGTAGCCCACGCCCAGCGGCTCGTGCAGGTGCATGACATCGGCGGCATGGCCGACCAGGTGGTGGTAGTGGACGTGGCACACCCCGATTTCGCGCAGCAGCGCCGTGAGCTGCGCCTGCTCGGTGGGCCAGTGGAAGTCCTGGGCGAAGCCCTCGCGCGCATCGAGCCAGCGCAGGCGCACGGCGCCTTCGGGCAGGGGCGAGAGCAGCAGGAAAACCGCCTGCCCGTGCAGGTGGCGCGCCAGTTCTTCCACATGCCGCTGCGTGCCGCCGCCCCAGCCGTGCGACACGGCCAGGATGCGCGGCAGCGCGCTGGCGCGCAGCCGCGCCAGGTCCAGGCGCTGGCGGTAGGGGCGTGCGGGGTCATGCTGCACATGTTCCTGCACGGCGCCGGCGTAGCCGGGGTGCAGGCGCTGCAGGGTGACGAAGGCGGCCTGCTCGCGCGGGCTCTTGTGCGCGCCGAAGCTCACGCCGCCGGTGTGCAGCACGAAGGTGTCGAGTGCCTGCACGCTGCGCCAGCCCAGGGCGGCGGCGCGTTGGCAGAAGTCGTTTTCCTCGCCGTAGCCGATGCCGAAGTTTTCCACGTCGAACAGGCCCACCTGGCGCAGGCAGTCGCGCCGGATGTACATGCAAAAGCCCACCGCCGTGGGGATGTCGATCACGGCGCCGGGCTGGCTCTGGGCGCACAGCGCGTCCAGCGCGGCGGTGCTCCAGCCTTCGGGCAGGGCGTTGGCCTCGCAAAAGCGCGGGTAGCTGCAAATGGTGGCGTTGCTGGAAAAGGGAGTGACGGTGCCGATGCGCGCCTGGCCATAGGCCGCGGCGCGCAGGCGGTCGAGCCAGTCGTGGGCGACTTCGGTGTCGCTGTTGAGCAGCAGCACGTCCTGCGTATCGCTCAGCGCCATGCCCCGGTTGACGGTGGCGACGAAGCCGAGGTTCCCGGCGTTCTCCAGCAGGGTGACGCGCGGCTCGCGCGCCGCGAGCGCGCGCAGCCAGCCGGTGAGCGCAGGCTCGGGGCTGGCGTCGTTGATGACGATCAGGCGGGCCGGGGTCTGGCTGCTGCTGGCAAGCACCGATTGCAGGCAGCGCTGGGTGTCTTCCAGCCCCTTGAAGACCGGCACGATGATGTCCACGCCAGGCGCCGGCTCCACCGGGCCGGTATCGGGGGGCGCCAGGGCGGGCGCGGTGGTGGGCTCGGGCGCCGGGACGGTGGCGGGGCGGCGCCCCAGCGCCTGGTCGAGGCGGATTTTGGCGTTCACCAGCGGGCGGGTGGCGCGGATGACGGTGGAGTGCCGTATCTCGTGCAGGTGCGCGGCCAGGGCCTGGTGCTGCTGGCGCAGCTGTTCCAGCGCCTCGGCCGCCGTCTGGTGTTCCGTCAACTGCGCCTGTGCCGCCTGCAGCGCGGACAGCGCCTGACGGTGCGCGTACTGCAGCTCGCTGAGTTTTTGCTCGGCATGCGCCAGTTGCGCACTTTGCGTCTGCACGAGCGACAGAAGATCGGCGGCATTCAGCGGTTCGGAGGGAGGCCTATCGCGGGGGGGAATCATGGTGGAATTATCCTGGATCGGTGGCTGCCAAGGCCTGAGCCACTCTTTTTTTGATAGCTGCTTGCGCTTGCTACATAAGGAAAAACGTGATTCTGATCGTTTTCCAGGAGGGGCCGGGCGGGCGTGCGCGGGCTGCCGTCCGTGAGCTGCCAGGATTTGGCGTATTTTTGGCCTCCAGGGCATATCCAGCAAGCGCTGGCAGCTATCAAAGCGGGAGCGTATGGGGTGGCCTGGCGTTCCTTCTGTAACCAGGCGGGCCCGGCGCTTGCCGGACAATCGCACACCCATGCCCCCACTGTCTGCCTCCCCCGCTCCTGCGCCCGCATCCGCCGCGAACCTGGTGGTCTCCATCGTCAGCCATGGCCATGGCGCGCTGGTGCAGGCGCTGTTGCAGGCGCTGGCGCAGCGCTGCGCGGCGTCGGTGGCGCGGGTGGTGCTCACGCTGAACCTGCCCGAGGCGCCGCCGCTTGCGCCCGCCGCAGGCTGGCCGTTCGTGCTGGAGCTGCGCCGCAATGCCCATCCGGCGGGCTTTGGCACCAACCACAACCGGGCCCTGGCGGGCGCGCAGGAGGCCTTCGTGTGCGTGCTCAACCCCGACGTGGCTTTGCACCCCGATGGCGCGGACCCCTTCGCTGCTCTGGTCCAGGCCGCGGGCACGCACGGGGTGGGCTGTGCCTACCCGCTGCAGGTCGATGCCCAGGGGCGCGTGCAGGACAGCGAGCGCGCCCTGCCCACGCTGGTGGCGCTGTGGCAGCGGCGCGTGCGCGGGCGCGGCGAGCAGCGGCTCGACTGGGTCAACGGCGCCTGCCTGGTGCTGCCGCGCCCGGTCTGGGGGACGCTGGGGGGCTTCGACGAGGGCTACCACATGTACTGCGAGGACGTGGACCTTTGCCTGCGCCTGCGCTTGGCTGGCTGGACCCTGGTGGGCGCCGCCGCCGTGGTGGTGCATGCGGGCGACCGCGCCAGCCGCCGTGCCTGGCGGCCCCTGTGGTGGCATGTGTGCAGTCTGCTGCGGCTGTGGGCGTCACCGGTTTTCTGGCGCGCCCGGGGGCTGCCTTCGCTGCAGGCCGCGGCGCGGCCAGAGTAGGATCACGCCCCCATGATTTGGCTTTCCGTCATTGCGTTTCTCACGTCTGCCTTCGCCGCGGGGGGCGTGGTGCGCTGGGCGCACGGCCATGCGGCCGCCTATGGGCACGAAATGCCCCAGCGCTTTCACCTCGGCAACGTGCCGCGCCTGGGGGGGCTGGCCATGCTGGCGGGCATCGTCGCCAGCTGGGGGCTCGGGGGAATCCTGTCGGCGTTCTGGGGGGATCCGGCTTCGCTGCGCATCGGCGCATGGGCGGGCTGGTGGCTGGTGGCGCTGCTGCCCGCTGCGTTCGGCGGCATGGCCGAGGACGCGACCCAGCGCCTGACCGTGCGCTACCGCCTGCTGCTGACCGGCCTGAGCGGCGCGCTGGCCGTGGTGGTGCTCGACCTGCACGTGCCGCGCCTGGGCGTGCCGTGGCTGGATGCCCTGCTGGTGCTGGCGCCGTGGCTGGGCTGGGCCCTCGCGCTGCTGGCCGTCACGGGCCTGCCCCATGCGTTCAACATCATCGACGGCTACAACGGCCTGGCGGGCATGGTGGCGATCATCGTCTGCCTGGCGCTGGCGCACGTGGCGCTGCAGGTGGGCGACCGCGGCCTGGCGGCGCTGCTGGTGGCCACGGCGGCGGCCACGGGCGGCTTCCTGGTGTGGAACTACCCGCGCGGCCTGCTGTTCGCGGGCGATGGCGGCGCCTACATCTGGGGCGTGGTGATCGCGCTGGCGAGCCTGACCCTGGTGCAGCGCAATCCGGATGTGTCGCCCTGGTTCCCGGTGCTGCTGCTGATCTATCCGCTGTGGGAGACGGCGTTCTCCATCTACCGCAAGCTGGCCCGCGGCGTGTCGCCCGGCGTGGCCGACGCGCTGCACTTCCACCAGTTGATCTACCGCCGCATCGTGCGCAGCGTGTTCCACGAGGACATGTCGCGCCGCATGCTCAAGCGCAACAACCGCACCTCGCCCTACCTGTGGGCCTTCACCATGCTCACGGTGGTGCCCGCGCTGCTGTTCTGGAGCAACACGCCGGTCTTGATGGTGCTGTGCGTGCTGTTCTGCGTGTGCTACGTCTCGGCGTACCTGGCGATCGTGCGCTTCAAGGTGCCTGACTGGGTGCGGCGCTGACTGCTGCACAATCCGGGGGTTCCTGAACCTTTCCGACCGCACTGCACATGACCGACCCGCTCTCCATCGCACCGCGCGACAAGGCCGAGATCCTCGCCCAGGCGCTGCCCTACATCCGCAAGTTCCACGGCAAGACCATGGTCATCAAGTACGGCGGCAACGCCATGACCGACCCGGAACTGCAGCAGGACTTCGCCGAGGACGTGGTGCTGCTCAAGCTGGTGGGCATCAACCCGGTGGTGGTGCACGGCGGCGGGCCGCAGATCGAGACCGCGCTCAAGCGCCTGGGCAAGCAGGGGCACTTCATCCAGGGCATGCGCGTGACCGACGCGGAGACCATGGAGGTGGTGGAGTGGGTGCTGGCCGGCGAGGTGCAGCAGGATATCGTGGGCCTCATCAACCAGGCGGGCGGCAAGGCCGTGGGCCTGACGGGGCGCGACGGCGGGCTGATCCGTGCCCAGAAGCTCAAGCTGCTCGACCATAAAGACCCGAGCGTCGAGCACGACGTGGGCCAGGTCGGCGACATCGTGGCCATCGACCCCAGCGTCGTCAAGGCGCTGCAGGACGATGCCTTCATCCCGGTCGTCAGCCCGATCGGCTTCGGCGACGCCAACGAGAGCTACAACATCAACGCCGACGTGGTCGCCAGCAAGCTGGCCACCGTGCTGCAGGCGGAAAAGCTGCTGTTGCTGACCAACATCCCCGGCGTGCTGGACAAGCAGGGGCAACTGCTGCCCGAGCTGACCTCGGCGCAGATCGACGCGCTGATCGCCGACGGCACGATCTCCGGCGGCATGCTGCCCAAGCTGGCGGGCGCCATCGACGCGGCCAAGGCCGGCGTGAAGGCCGTGCACATCGTCGATGGCCGCGTGCCGCATGCGATGCTGCTGGAAATCCTCACCGACCAGGCCTACGGCACGATGATCCACAGCGAATAAGCAGACCCCTGCCGCTGGCACCGCCAAAGCCCCCTGGCCATGGGGCTTTTCTTTTGCCTATACGCCGCGCGCCCGCTCGGCCTTGAAGCGCGCGCGGAACGGCGCGAAGGCGCCTGCGTCCAGCGCCTCGCGGATTTCGCGCATCAGGTTCAGGTAGTAGTGCAGGTTGTGGATGGTGGTGAGCATGGGGCCCAGCATTTCGCCGCAGCGGTCCAGGTGGTGCAGGTAGGCGCGCGAGAAGCCGCCGCGCCCGCCATCGGCCCAGGCCACGCCCCCCTTGCCCGCGCAGGCGTGGCAGGTGCAGGTGGGGTCGAGCGGCTGGTGGTCCTCGCGGTGGCGCGCGTTGCGGATCTTCAGGTCGCCATGGCGCGTGAAGATGGTGCCGTTGCGTGCGTTGCGCGTGGGCATCACGCAGTCGAACATGTCCACGCCCTGGGCCACGCCTTCCACCAGGTCTTCCGGCGTGCCCACGCCCATCAGGTAGCGCGGCTTGTGGCTGGGCAGGCGGTGCGGCGTGTGCGCCATGATGCGCAGCATCTCGTCCTTGGGCTCGCCCACGCTCACGCCGCCCACGGCGTAGCCGGGGAAGTCCATCTCCACCAGCGCTTCGAGCGACTCCTGGCGCAGGTTCTCGTACATGCCGCCCTGCACGATGCCGAAGAGCGCGTTGGGGTTCTCCAGCCGCTCGAACTCGGCCTTGGAGCGCAGCGCCCAGCGGCGGCTCATCTCCATCGACTGGCGCGCTTCGCGCTCGGTGGTGAGGTGGCCCTTGGTCTCGTAGGGCGTGCACTCGTCGAGCTGCATCACGATGTCGGAGTTCAGCACGGTCTGGATCTGCATGCTCACCTCGGGCGACATGAACAGCTTGTCGCCGTTCACGGGCGAGGCGAAGTGCACGCCTTCCTCGGTGATCTTGCGCATCGGCCCCAGGCTCCACACCTGGAAGCCGCCCGAGTCGGTCAGGATGGGCTTGTGCCACTGCTCGAAGCCGTGCAGCCCGCCGAAGCCGCGCATCACGTCCAGGCCCGGGCGCATCCACAGGTGGAAGGTGTTGCCCAGGATGATCTGCGCGCCCATGTCGTGCAGGCTTTGCGGCATCACGCCCTTGACGGTGCCGTAGGTGCCCACGGGCATGAAGATGGGGGTCTCTACCGGGCCGTGGTTGAGCGTGAGGCGGCCCCGGCGCGCGTGGCTGCCGGGGTCGGTCTTGAGCAGGTCGAATTGCAGCATAGGGGGGCGATTTTCCCAGACTGCGTTGGCCTACACTGGTTCCATCTAACCAAGGAGAGAAAACGATGCTCAGAATTCTGGTCGCTGCCGACGGTTCCGAACTGGCGCTGGATGCCGTGCGCCACGCGCTGATGCTGGTGCGCCGCGGCGGCCTGCAGGCCACGCTGGTGCTGGGCCATGTGCAGGAAGAGGCCTCGCTGATCGAGCTGGCCACGCAGGGCGCCGATGCCGTGGCCGTGGCCAGCGTCGAGGCCGGCCAGCACCTGCTGGCCTCGGCCGTCGCGCTGGTGGACGCTGCGGGCGTGCCCTACGAGACGGAAATCGCCCTGGGCCCGGTGGCGGCCACGCTGGCCGACATGGCCGAGCGCTGCGGCTGCGACGCGCTCATCATCGGCGCGCGCGGGCTGGGCGGGCTGCGCGGTGCCTGGCTGGGGTCGGTGTCGCAGGCGCTGGTGCACCAGAGCACGGTGCCGGTGACGGTGGTCAAGCACCCCGAGCCGCAAGAGGTGATCGACGCGGGCGACGACGCCTGATTTGCTATTGAAAGAGGAGCTGCCAGCGCTTGCCAGATAAGCGTTAGGCGGCTTTTTTATAGGAAGATTCGTGGCGCTGCAGCTTGCCGTGCGGCAGGCTGGCCAGGCGCTTGAACATGCGGCGGCAGTAGCCCGCGATCCACAGGCATTTGTTCAGCTCGTCCACCGGCAGCGGGCCGGAGACGACCACCAGGTCGTTGGCCTCGGCCAGGGCGCCGGCGGCGCGCAGGCGGCGGCGGTGGTGCGCGGCCCACGACTGGATGCGCGTCGGGTTGCCGTGCTGGTGCACCTGGCCGGTGAACAGGTCGAAGGCGATGGCCACGGTATCCGTCTTGAGCTTGAAGCGGCGCTCGCCCGTGACGGTGCTGGGCACATCGCGCATGTCGTACAGGTAGTAGTTGCCGGCCTTGAGCTGGTATTGCAAATCCATGGATCTTCCTTCGGGCGCTGTTGTCTGGGGACGGGACGCCGCGGGGCTTTCATGTGAAACGGCGGCAAGTGGCTGCAAATCGCCGCTTGTCGTCGTATCTCCTCCCTTCGTATATCCCCGCTTGCAGGAGTGCGTGCATTGTGGCCGCAGCCCCGGGGGGATTCAAGCGCGGAGGGCGGCGCAACCGTAACGGGTTGTGACCTGGCTCAAGGCATTGTCAGCCGCATCACCAGCCGCTTTGCTTGCGCAGCACGAACGGCACGGGCGCGGGCACCGGCCCGCTGGCGCCCGGGGCGGCCTCGGGGCTCCAGGTGCCGCGGATTTCCTTGCCGCAGCGGCCCTCGGCGACCTCGCCCAGCCAAGTGGCGCTGATGCGCTTGCCGTCCTCCGACTCCTCCAGCGTGAGCTGGCCGTCGTCCACGTCGCCCACGACCTGCACCGTCCGTCCGCCGCGCTGCAGGGTGCCGCGCACGCTCTCGCGCAGCTCCGGGTGCGGCCCCAGGCGCAGCGCCACGGCCTGGCCGCCGAGTTCGGCCTGCCAGTGGCCCAGCAGATGGCGCTGCTGCATGTCCGTGGCGGCAGGGCAGGGGGCTTGCTCTGGTTGTGAGGTTTTTTGCGCCCAAACGCCCGTGGAGAAAGCGCTGGCAGCTATCAAAAGAAGAGTGGCGATGCGGGTCATGGCGTGCGGTTGTCGGCCTGGGCCTTGCGCGCGGCGAATTCGGCGCGCAGGGCCTTGAGTTTCTCGCGCGGGTCTTCGCGCGCGGTGCGGGCGTCGAGCTTCATTTCGGCGATGAAGCGGCTGGGCTGGCAGGCCACCATCTCGCGGCCCTTCTTGCGCTTCTTCGTCCAGCTCACCACCAGGGTGCGCTGGGCGCGGGTGATGCCCACGTACATCAGGCGGCGCTCTTCCTGCAGGCGCGCCGCCGTGTCGTGGCTGACTTTTTCCTGGCGGCCCTCGTCGTCGTCGAGCTTGAAGGGCAGCATGCCCTCGGTCACGCCCACCAGGACGACGTGCGGCCACTCCAGCCCCTTGCTGGCGTGCAGGGTGGAGAGCACCACCATGTCCTGCTCCTGCTCGCGCTCCGAGATGGTGGAGAGCAGCGCGATGGTCTGCGCGACTTCGAGCAGGCTCTTGGTCTCGCTTTGCACGCCGCTGCCTTCCTCGGCCTGGCCGCCCGCGCGCTGGGCCATCCAGTCGCAGAATTCGAGCACGTTGCTCCAGCGCGCGGCGGCCACTTTCTCGCTGTCCTCGCTGTCGTACAGGTGCTGCTCGTAGCCCAGCTCCTTGAGCCAGTCGGCCAGGAAGGCGCGCGCCGCCTCGGCGCCATGGGTGTGGCGCGCGCGGTACTCCAGCTCGTTGACGGTGCGGCCGAACTCCATCAGACCCTCCAGCCCGCGCCGGGGAATGACGGCGGGCAGCATGGCGTTGAACAGCGCGCCGAACATGCTCTGCTTGTGCTGCGTGGCGAACTCGCCCAAAGCGCCGAGCGTGGTGTGGCCGACGCCGCGGCGCGGGCTGGTGATGGCGCGCAGGAAGGCCGGGTCGTCGTCGCTGTTGATCCACAGGCGGAACCAGGCGCACAGGTCCTTGATCTCGGCGCGGTCGAAGAAGCTGGTGCCGCCCGACA
>Ga0222424_100218_pt1 | contig 50960 bp, 42 predicted proteins | sample 2B2ome_FD_182468 | JGI IMG/M metagenome (GOLD analysis project Ga0222424, IMG submission 182468) | Enriched microbial communities from leaf-cutter ant dump, University of Wisconsin, Madison, United States - 2B200A (version 2) | ecosystem: Environmental > Terrestrial > Nest > Insects nest > Nest... | reverse complement strand
AGCATGATCTCGTCGTCGGCATGCACCAGCGTGGCGGCCACGACCTTGCCGTTGCGCTCGCTCTGCTGGATGGCGATCATGCCCTTGGTGCCGCGGCCGTGGCGCGTGTATTCGGTGATGCTGGTGCGCTTGCCGTAGCCGTTTTCGGTGGCGGTCAAAACGCTTTGCGTTTCGTCCTCGGCCACCAGCATAGCGATCACGCTCTGGCCGTCTTCCAGCATCATGCCGCGCACGCCGCGCGCGATGCGGCCCAGCGGCCGCACGTCGTTCTCGTCGAAGCGCACGGCCTTGCCGCCGTCGCTGAACAGCATCACATCGTGCTGGCCGTCGGTCAGCGCCGCGCCGATGAGGTAGTCGCCATCGTCCAGGTTCACAGCGATGATGCCGCCCTTGCGCGGGTTGCTGAATTCGTCGAGCGCCGTCTTCTTGACGGTGCCCATGCTGGTCGCCATGAAGACGTAGCGGTCGGCCGGGAAGGTGCGCATGTCGCCGGTGAGCGGCAGCACCACGTTGATCTTCTCGCCGTCCTGCAGCGGGAACATGTTGACGATGGGCCGCCCGCGCGAGCCGCGCGAGCCGGCGGGCACTTCCCACACCTTGAGCCAGTAAAGGCGGCCGCGGTTGGAGAAGCACAGGATGTAGTCGTGCGTGTTGGCGATGAAGAGCTGGTCGATCCAGTCGTCTTCCTTGGTCGCCGTGGCCTGCTTGCCGCGCCCGCCGCGCTTTTGCGCGCGGTATTCGGACAGGGGCTGGCTCTTGATGTAGCCGGTGTGCGAGAGCGTCACCACCATGTCGGTGGGAGTGATGAGGTCTTCGGTGGACAGGTCTTGCGCGCTGTGCTCGATTTCGCTGCGGCGCGCGCCCAGCTTGGTCTGGCCGAACTCCTGGCGCACGGCGGTGAGTTCTTCGCCAATGATGGTGGAGACGCGCTCGGGCTTGGCCAGGATGTCGAGCAGGTCCTCGATGTGGGCCATGACCTCCTTGTACTCGGCCACGATCTTGTCCTGCTCCAGGCCCGTGAGGCGCTGCAGGCGCATCTGCAGGATTTCCTGCGCCTGGGTGTCCGAGAGGCGGTACAGGCCGTCGCCCTGCATGCCGTAGCTGCGCTCCAGGCCCTCGGGGCGGTAGTCGTCGGCGTTGACCACGCCGCCGTCGGCGCGCGTGCGGGTGAGCATCTCGCGCACCAGCGTGCTGTCCCAGGCGCGCGTCATCAGCTCGGCCTTGGCCACGGGCGGCGTGGGCGATTCGCGGATGATGCGGATGAACTCGTCGATGTTGGCCAGCGCCACGGCCAGGCCTTCGAGCACGTGGCCACGCTCGCGTGCCTTGCGCAGCTCGAACACGGTACGCCGCGTCACCACCTCGCGGCGGTGCTGCAGGAACACGGCGATCAATTCCTTCAGGTTGCACAGCCTGGGCTGGCCATCGACCAGCGCCACCATGTTCATGCCGAAGGTGTCCTGCAACTGCGTCTGCTTGTACAGGTTGTTCAGCACCACCTCGGGCACTTCGCCGCGCTTCAATTCGATCACCAGACGCATGCCGGACTTGTCCGACTCGTCCTGGATGTGGCTGATGCCTTCGAGCTTCTTCTCGTGCACCAGCTCGGCCATGCGCTCCTGCAGCGTCTTCTTGTTCACCTGGTAGGGCAGCTCATCGACGATGATGGCCTGGCGCTGGCCCTTGTCGATGTCCTCGAAGTGCACCTTGGCGCGCATCACCACCTTGCCGCGCCCGGTGCGGTAGCCATCCTTCACGCCGTTGATGCCGTAGATGATGCCCGCCGTGGGGAAATCGGGCGCCGGGATGATTTCCATCAACTCGTCGATCGACGCTTCCGGGTAGCGCAGCAAATGCAAACAAGCGTCAACCACTTCGTTGAGGTTGTGCGGCGGAATATTGGTCGCCATGCCCACGGCGATACCGGCCGAGCCGTTCACCAGCAGGTTCGGCAGCCGCGTGGGCAGCACCAGCGGTTCCTTCTCGCTGCCGTCGTAGTTGGGGCCGAAATCGACGGTGTCCTTGTCGATGTCGGCCAGCATCTCGTGGGCGATCTTCGACAGGCGGATTTCCGTGTAGCGCATGGCGGCGGCGTTGTCGCCGTCGACCGAGCCGAAGTTGCCCTGGCCGTCGACCAGCATGTGGCGCAGCGAGAAGTCCTGCGCCATGCGCACGATGGTGTCGTACACCGCGCTGTCGCCGTGCGGGTGGTACTTGCCGATGACATCGCCGACGATACGCGCCGACTTCTTGTACGGCCGGTTCCAGTCGTTGTTCAGCTCGTGCATGGCGTACAGCACACGCCGGTGCACGGGCTTGAGGCCATCGCGCGCGTCGGGCAGCGCACGGCCCACGATCACGCTCATGGCGTAATCGAGATAGCTGCGGCGCATCTCCTCTTCGAGGCTGATGGGCAGGGTTTCTTTGGCAAACTGGGTCATGAAAGACGGTGCAATCGACGCGGGTAAAAGGGCATTTTAGAGGGAAGCGCATGTGGCGACTGCGCAACATATGGCGCCGAATGCGCTTTTGTCTTACGCGGCGCGCCCGGAGTGGTCACGTTTTCCGCTGTTACGTATGGCACAATCGTTTCAGCGTTTTTGGTGATGGTCACTGACAACGTCCCCCAACGTTACTCAATTTCGCAGCGCGGCTGCGGCTTTTTTCCCCAAGAGGAGAACCATGAAGAAACTCAACAAAGTGGCGATGTTGTTTGCCTCCGCCGTGATCGCAACCGCTGCTGGCGCTCAAACCGTCGACAACTGGAAGAACGGCTCTGGCGAGCTGGTCTGGAAGAACGGCACCAACGAACTGTGCTGGCGCGATGCCAACTGGACGCCCGCCACGGCAGCCGAAGGCTGCGACGGCGCGCTGGTCAAGGCTGCTGAGGCGCCGGCTCCGGTTGCTCAGCCTGCTCCCACGGCCAAGCCTGCTCCTGCTCCGGCACCTGCTCCGGTGGCTTCTTCCAAAGTGACCTACGCCGCTGACGCCTTCTTCGACTTCGACAAGGCTGTGCTGAAGCCCGAAGGCAAGGCCAAGCTGGATGACTTGGTCTCCAAGGTCAAGGACATCAACCTGGAAGTCATCATCGCCGTGGGCCACACCGACTCCATCGGTAGCGATGCCTACAACCAGAAGCTGTCGGTGCGCCGCGCCGAAGCCGTGAAGGCTTACCTGGTGTCCAAGGGCATCGAGAAGAACCGTGTGTACACCGAAGGCAAGGGCAAGAAGCAGCCCGTGGCCGACAACAAGACCAAGGAAGGCCGCGCCAAGAACCGTCGCGTGGAAATCGAAGTGGTCGGTACCCGCGCCGCCAAGTAATCTTTCCGATTACGAAAAAAGCCCCGGTGACGGGGCTTTTTTTATTTATGCCATGCAGGCATGGTGGGCGTTTTTGAATTGAATGGCTTGGATAGGAAGGAACAACAATGATGGAGACGACGGGCGATGTGATCGCCGAAGTGCGTGGACAGGTGGGCTGCATTACCCTGAATCGGCCCAAGGCATTGAATGCCCTGTCGCTGGGCATGGTGCGCGATTTGATGGCGACCCTGCTGGCCTGGCGGAACGATCCCCGGGTGCTGGCCGTGGCGATTCGCGGCAGCAACAAGGAGGGGCCTTTCGGTGCATTTTGCGCGGGGGGGGATATCCGCTTTCTGCACCAGGCTGGTAGCCAGGGCAACCCGCAGATTGAGGACTTCTTCACCGAGGAATACGCGCTCAACCACCTGATCCACCAATACGGCAAGCCTTACATCGCCTTCATGGATGGCATCGTCATGGGCGGTGGTATGGGCATTTCCCAGGGCGGCAGTGTGCGTGTCGTGACCGAACGCACCAAGATGGCGATGCCGGAGACGGCCATCGGTTTGTTCCCTGATGTCGGTGGCGGCTATTTCCTCTCGCGCTGCCCGGGCCATGTGGGTGAGTGGCTGGCACTCACGGGCGAGACGATCGGTGCGGGCGATGCCGTGGCTTTCGGCCTGGCCGATGGCTGCATGCCCTCGGGCGAACAGGCTACGCTGTGGGAGCAATTGGGCAGCCAGCATTTTGCCGACGGCAAGGCCGTGGAGCACCTGGTTGCTTCCAGGTTCATAGCTGCTGACGCACAGCACACAAGCGCTAGAGCCGAAATCGACCAATATTTTGGTGCGGCCCGCGTGGCAGACATCGTGGCGGCGCTCGAAGCCTCCAGCAGCGTCTGGGCGCGAGCGGCTGCCGTGACCCTGCGCAAGCGCTCGCCGCTGATGTTGCACGTGGTACTGGAGCAGATCCGCCGCGCGCGCGGCATCGGCCTGGCCGCCGACCTGCGCATGGAGCGCGACATGGTGCGCCACTGCTTCTACCTGCGCCCAGGCCAGAGCGAAACCCTCGAAGGGATACGCGCGCTGGCGGTGGACAAGGACCACAGCCCGAAGTGGCAGCCGGCACGGATCGAGGACGTGACGCCTGCCATGTGGCAGTCGTTTTTCGACAGCCCCTGGCCAGCCCACGCGCACCCCCTGGCGGGCCTGGCGTGATGCCCGTGCCCGGCGGTGCGGTGGATCTGCCGTGGGACTATCCCCAGCCGTTCGTCGTGCCGGTGGTGCCCGAGGCCACCGACATCGACGGGCTGCGGCACACCAACAACGCGATCTACGTGAACTGGTGCGAGATGGCCGGCTGGGCGCACTCCGAGGCGCTGGGGCTCTCGGTGGCGGACTACCAGCGGCTCAACCGCGCGATGGTCATCCGCAAGGCGGAGTACGAATACCTGCTGCCCTCGCTGCTGGGCCAGCAACTGGCCCTGGGAACCTGGATCACGGCCAGCGACGGCAAGCTCACCATGGAGCGGCGCTTCCAGCTGATCCGAGTGGCGGACCGTGCCGTCATCCTGCGCGGGCGCTGGGAGCTGGTGTGCGTGGAACTCGACAGCGGCAGGCCGCGCCGCCTGCCCGAGGTGTTCGCCGCCGTGTATCTGCCGGTGCTGGTGGCTGCCGCCAGGGGGTGACCGTGCCGCGCCGTCAGCGGTGGCGGCTCTTCATGGCGCGCTCCACCTCGCGCTTGCCCTCGCGGTCCTTGATGGTGTCGCGCTTGTCGTGCTCGGCCTTGCCCTTGGCCAGGGCGATCTCGCATTTCACGCGGCCATCCTTCCAGTGCAGGTTCAGCGGCACCAGGGTGTAGCCCTTCTGTTCCACCTTGCCGATGAGGCGGCGGATTTCCTCCTTGTGCAGCAGGAGCTTCTTGATGCGCGCGGCGTCGGGGCTGACGTGGGTGGAGGCGGTCTTGAGTGGGTTGATCTGGCAGCCAATCAGGAACAGCTCGCCCTCCTTGATGATCACGTAGCCGTCGGTGAGCTGTACCTTGCCTTCGCGCAGCGCCTTCACCTCCCAGCCGTGCAGCACCATGCCGGCCTCGTGGCGTTCTTCGAAGAAATAGTTGTAGGCCGCTTTCTTGTTGTCGGCGATGCGGGAAGAGGTGTCGGGTTTCTTGGCCATGGAGCAGGGTGTCTCGTGGCGCCGTCAAATGGTGGAAAAAGGCTTTCCTACAATCGGCACCTGGTCCCCGATTCTAGATTCGCACGCCGTGCCGTCCTGGTGCATGGGGTTGCGCTGCCGATACCTTCATGAAAACCGTCCATAAATCCGTCCTGATCTGGTATGCCCCCGAGGAAATGTTTGCCTTGGTGACGGATGTTCAGCATTACCCCGACTTCCTCCCCTGGTGTGACCATGCCAGGGTGATGGAGCAGGACGGGCAGGGCATGACAGCCGAAGTGGGCATTTCCATGGGCGGGCTGCGCCAGGCCTTCGTCACACGCAATGTCCATGAAACCGGGCGGCGCGTGCAGATGAACCTTGTGCGCGGCCCTTTCTCGCAGTTGCAAGGGGACTGGCACTTTCACCCGGTCGGAGACGGCCAGCAGCGTGCTTGCCGGGTCGAGCTGCTGCTGCGCTACGGCTTCGATAACAAGGCCCTGGCGGCGCTGGTGGGGCCGGTGTTCGACCGCATCGCTGCGTCGATGGTGGATGCCTTCATCAAGCGTGCCGAACAGGTCTATGGCTGAAACGGGCCTGCGGGTGGTGGTCTGCGCCAGCCTGGCGGCGGGGCAGGTGCAGGAGGTGGAGGTGGCCTTGCCTGTAGGGAGCCGCATCGCCGATGCATTGGCAGCGAGCGGCTTGGCACTGCCTAGGGATGCGCCGTGCGGGCTCTGGGGGGAGGTGGCGCCGCGCGACGCCTTGCTGCGCGATGGCGATCGGGTGGAGGTCTACCGCGCGCTCACGGTTGACCCCAAAGTGGCCAGGCGCGAGCGTTTTGTGCGCCAAGGGGCGCGCAACGCGGGGCTGTTCGCCCGTCGCCGCCCCGGCGGCAAGGCGGGCTATTGACGGCCGAACGCTTCAGCCGCCTGTGCCGCAGTTGGACGCGATGATGCCGTCCAGGCGCTGGATTTCCTGGGCCCGCGTGGCGTCGTCCACGACGACCTGCTCGCCCTGGGCATTGGTCTGGACGATGCGGCGGCCCGATTCGTAGGTGGTCTTGGCGCGGCGCGCACGCTCGCAGTTGTCGGCGCGCACTTCGGCCCTGCGTTCCTCTTCGGCCTTGGCCTTGGCGGCTTCCTCGGCTTCGGCCTGGGCTTTCTTCTTTTCCAGTTCCTTGTCCTTGCCGCTGGGCTTGGGGGCGGCGGCTGTGGGGCTGGCGGTTGCCTGGGCTGGCGCGGCAGCGGGCTGGCGCATGTTGGGCTGGCGCAGGATGTTCTTGTCCGGAATGTCGGCCGGTGGCGGGCGGTCGCTGAAAACCTTGCGGCCATCCTTGTCGATCCATTGCCATTGGGCCGCGGCGCTCAGGCAGAAGCAGCAGGCCGCGGCAGCCAAGAGAAATCGGTGCGTTTTCATGGGGCCTCAGTGTATCTGGCACGGCCATTTTGCGGTGCGGGTACAATCCGTTTTTTGGAGCAAAGTTCATGCGCCTTCTTGGAAAAGCGCTCACCTTCGACGACGTGTTGCTGGTGCCTGCGTACTCCCAGGTCCTGCCGAAGGACACCTCTCTCGCCACGCGCTTCACGCGCAACATCACCCTCAATCTCCCCCTCGTGTCCGCCGCCATGGACACCGTCACCGAAGCTCGCCTGGCCATCGCCATCGCGCAGGAAGGGGGCATTGGCGTCATCCACAAGAACATGACGGCCGAGCAGCAGGCGGCCGAGGTGGCGAAGGTCAAGCGCCACGAGTCCGGCGTGGTGCACGACCCCGTGGTCATCACGCCCGAGCACACAGTGCTGCAGGTGCTGGAGCTGTCGGAGAACCTCGGCATCTCGGGCTTTCCGGTGTGCGATGGCGGCAAGGTCGTGGGCATCGTCACCAGCCGCGACGTGCGCTTCGAAACGCGCTACGACGTCAAGGTCAGCCAGATCATGACGCCGCGCGAGAAGCTCATCACCGTCAATGAGAAGGACGGCACGACCCCCGCGCAGGCCAAGGCGCTGCTGAACAAGCACAAGCTGGAGCGCCTGCTCGTGGTCAACGATGCCTTCGAGCTCAAGGGACTCATCACCGTCAAGGACATCAACAAGCAGACCACCTTCCCCAACGCGGCCCGCGATGCCGAAGGCCGCCTGCGCGTGGCCGCCGCCGTGGGCGTGGGCGCGGGCACGGAAGAGCGCGTTGCGGCCCTGGTCAAGGCCGGGGTGGACGCCATCGTCGTCGATACCGCGCACGGCCACAGCAAGGGCGTCATCGACCGTGTGCGTTGGGTCAAGCAGAACTATCCGCGGGTCGATGTCATCGGCGGCAACATCGCCACCGGCGCGGCGGCGCTGGCGTTGGTGGAGGCTGGTGCCGATGCGGTCAAGGTGGGCATTGGCCCAGGCTCCATCTGCACCACCCGCATCGTCGCAGGCGTGGGCGTGCCGCAGATCATGGCCATCGACAGCGTGGCCACAGCACTCAAGGGCACCGGCGTGCCCCTGATCGCCGACGGCGGCATCCGCTACTCCGGCGACATCGCCAAGGCGATCGCCGCCGGCGCTTCCACCATCATGATGGGCGGCATGTTCGCCGGCACCGAAGAGGCGCCTGGCGAAGTCATCCTGTACCAGGGGCGCAGCTACAAGAGCTACCGCGGCATGGGCTCGATCGGCGCCATGCAGCAGGGCAGTGCGGACCGCTACTTCCAGGAGTCCAGCACGGGCAACCCGCACGCGGACAAGCTGGTGCCCGAGGGTATCGAAGGCCGCGTGCCCTACAAGGGTTCGATGGTCTCCATCGTGTTCCAGATGGCGGGCGGCGTGCGCGCCGCCATGGGCTACTGCGGCTGCGCCACCATCGCCGAGATGAACGACAAGGCGGAGTTCGTCCAGATCACGGCCGCCGGCATCCGTGAGAGCCACGTCCACGACGTGCAGATCACCAAGGAAGCCCCCAACTACCGAGCCGACTGACACTGCTCGCATCGCAGGCCCGAACCCGCTGCCAGGCGTTCGGGCCTTTGTCATTTCTTCCTGTCGCCATCTCCATGCAACACGACAAGATCCTCATCCTCGACTTCGGCTCCCAGGTCACCCAGCTCATCGCGCGGCGCGTGCGCGAGACCCATGTGTATTGCGAGGTACACCCTTGCGACGTGAGCAGCGAGTGGGTGCGCGCCTTCGCGGCCGACGGCAAGCTCAAGGGCGTGATCCTGTCGGGCAGCCACGCCAGCGTGTACGAGGTGGACGACCGCGCCCCCGACGCCGTGTTCGAGTTGGGCGTCCCCGTGCTGGGCATTTGCTACGGCATGCAGACCATGGCCACGCAACTTGGCGGCAAGGTCGAGGGCTCGCACACCCGCGAGTTCGGCTACGCCGAAGTGCGCGCCCATGGCCATACCGCATTGCTGCAGGGTATCGAGGACTTCGCCACTGCCGAGGGCCACGGCATGCTCAAGGTCTGGATGAGCCATGGCGACAAGGTCACCGCGCTGCCCCCGGGCTTCAAGGTCATGGCGTCCACGCCGTCCTGCCCCATCGCCGGCATGGCGGATGAGTCGCGCCGGTTCTACGCGGTGCAGTTCCACCCCGAAGTCACGCACACCGTGCAGGGCGCCGCCATGCTCGGCCGCTTCGTGCGCGAGATCTGCGGCGCCAAGGCCGACTGGATCATGGGCGACTACATCGAGGAAGCCGTCGCCAGGATCCGCGAGCAGGTGGGTGACGAGGAAGTGATCCTTGGCCTGTCGGGCGGCGTAGATTCGTCGGTGGCGGCGGCGCTGATCCACCGCGCCATTGGCGACCAGCTCACCTGCGTCTTCGTGGACCACGGCCTGCTGCGCCTCAATGAAGGCGACATGGTCATGGACATGTTCGAGGGCAAGCTGCACGCCAAGGTGGTGCGCGTCGATGCGTCCGAACTGTTCCTGGGCGAGCTGGCGGGCGTGTCCGAGCCCGAGCAGAAGCGCAAGATCATCGGCCGCCTGTTCGTCGACGTGTTCAAGGCCGAGGCCGGAAAGCTCAAGGCCAGCGGCCAAGGCAGCAATGGCAAGGACGGCCGGCCGGCCGTCAAGGGCGCGACCTTCCTGGCGCAAGGCACGATCTACCCCGACGTGATCGAATCGGGCGGTGCCAAGAGCAAGAAGGCCGTCACCATCAAGAGCCACCACAACGTGGGTGGCCTGCCCGAGCAACTCGGCCTGAAGCTGCTGGAGCCGCTGCGCGACCTGTTCAAGGACGAAGTGCGCGAGCTGGGGGTGGCGTTGGGCCTGCCGCGCAACATGGTCTACCGCCACCCGTTCCCGGGGCCGGGCCTGGGGGTGCGCATTCTGGGTGAAGTGAAGAAGGAATACGCCGATCTGCTACGCCGTGCCGACGCCATCTTCATCGAAGAACTGAACCGCTGGATTGACGAACAGACCGGCAAGAGCTGGTACGACCTGACCAGCCAGGCCTTCACGGTGTTCCTGCCGGTCAAGAGCGTGGGCGTGATGGGTGATGGCCGTACCTACGACTACGTGGTGGCCCTGCGCGCCGTGCAGACCAGCGACTTCATGACCGCCGACTGGGCCGAATTGCCCTATGGGCTGCTGAAAAAGGTGTCCGGCCGCATCATCAACGAAGTGCGCGGCATCAACCGCGTGACCTACGACGTGTCGAGCAAGCCGCCAGCCACCATCGAGTGGGAATGAGCGGACGCCAAGCCTTTCCCCCATGAGCGAAACGAACAAAGACGACCGTGCGGCCCTGCTGGCCGACGCGGCAGGCCCCGCAACCGAACTGCCGCCGGGCTGGCTCGAGGTGGTGTCCATGGACATGGACGCCCAGGGCGTGGCACGCAAGCCCGATGGCAAGGTGGTGTTCATCGACGGCGCCTTGCCCACCGAGTGGGTCAGTGCCAACACCCACCGCAAGAAGAACAACTGGGAGGCCGCCAGCCTGACGGCGATCCACCGCGAATCCGCCCAGCGCGTGCGCCCGGGCTGCCCGCACTTCGGGCTGCACGCGGGCGCCTGCGGAGGCTGCAAGATGCAGCATCTGCACGTCGGCGCCCAGGTGGCCGTCAAGCAGCGCGTGCTGGAGGACAACCTCTGGCACCTGGGCAAGGTCAAAGCCGAGACCATCCTGCGCCCGATCGAGGGCCCCGCGTGGGGCTACCGCTACCGCGCGCGCCTGTCGGTGCGGTTCGTGCCCAAGAAGGGCGTGGTGCTGGTGGGCTTTCACGAGCGCAAGAGCCGCTACATCGCCGACATGCAGACCTGCAAGATCCTGCCGCCGCACGTCGATGCCATGCTGATGCCGCTGCGCGCGCTGATCGGCGCGCTGCAGGCGCGCGACACCTGCCCGCAGATCGAACTGGCCTGCGGTGACACGGTGACGGCCCTGGTGCTGCGCCACCTGGAGCCGCTGAGCGAGGGCGACCTGGCCAGGCTGCGCGCCTTCGCCGCCGAACATGGCGTGCAATGGTGGCTGCAGCCCAAGGGGCCCGATACGGTGCACCTGCTGGATGCCGAGGGCGCGGCGCAACTGGCCTATGGCCTGCCGGATTTCGGCATCACCATGCCGTTCAAGCCGACCGATTTCACGCAGGTGAATCCGCACATTAACCGTGTCCTGGTGACGCGCGCGCTGCGTCTGCTCGATGCCCGGAAGACCGAGCGCGTGATCGACTGGTTCTGCGGCCTGGGCAACTTCACCCTGCCGATCGCCACGCAGGCGCGCGAGGTGCTGGGCATCGAGGGCAGCGAGGCACTGGTGGCGCGTTCGCGCGAGAATTATGAGAAGAATCAGGCCCAAAGGTCCAGCCAGCAAGCGCTGGCAGCTACCAGTTTCGTAGCGCGCAACCTGTTCGAGATGACGCCGGAGATGCTGGTGGCCGATGGCACTGCCGACAAGTGGCTGGTCGATCCGCCGCGCGAAGGGGCGTTTGCCTTGTCGAAGGCACTGGCCGACATCCACCAGGCGCGCCTGGGCGCGGAGGGGGCGCCGTCCTTGCCCGCGGGCGCCGCGCACTGGGTGCCGCCCCGGCGTATCGTGTACGTGAGCTGCAATCCCGCCACCCTGGCCCGCGATGCGGGGCTGCTGGTGCATCAGGCGGGTTACCGCTGCGTGGCGGCGGGGGTGGTCAACATGTTCCCGCACACGGCGCACGTCGAAAGCATGGCCGTCTTCGAGCGCGCCTGACGGCGCGCGCTGCCCAGGCCCGCGTGCGGCGGCGGGCGGGCAGCCTGCTCAGGAGTTGTCGTCGTCGGCGCTGCTGGCGCGGCTGCGCCGGGTTTCGGCCTTCGGCTCGGCCTTGCCCAGTACCGAGGGCGCGCCTTCCAGCTTGTTCTCGCGCATGTAGGCATCCATGTCTTTCCAGCCGGCGAACACGGCGGCCTTGGGTGCCTTGGGGTTGAGCGTGAAGCAGTCTTCCAGCCCGCGCAGCGCGTGCCGGCAGGCACCGCCTATCGCCTTGGCCTCGGACTCGCGCTGCACCGCGCGCGGATCGGGCCCCAGGCCTGGAATGTCGCAGGCCGAGAGCAGCACGGGCATGGCGGCGGCGAGCGCAAGGCGTCGCAGGGTGGTGGAGTGGGGCGTCATGTCCTCTCCATTATCGGCACCGCGTGCCCGGTATTGATGGGTGCGCGGCAAATTGTTGCCCGGCGCCCGGTCAGGCCGGTGTCTGCGCGCCTTGCAGGAACGCACGGTCCACCAGCGCCGCCAGCCCCGCCCTGGCGACCCGGCCGCGCCGTTCGGCATCGGCCAGGCCCAGGAAGATGGAGAGCCAGATTTCCGTCAGCGCCGCCGCGCTGAAGTCGATGCGGAAAGCCCCTTGCTGCTGGCCGCGCAGGAAGAAGGCGTCCAACTGATCCTCCAGGTGCGTGCTCTCGGCCAGTTCGGTGCCGGCGTCCTTCCAGTAATGGGTCAGAAAGGCGGCCAGCTCGCGGTGTTCGAGAAACAGGGCCGCCAGGCGCTGCAGGGTCTCGCGCGGGGCGCCGCTGTCCAGCCGCGCCTGCTCCAGGGCGTGGCGCATGGTGTCGATGCCGTGCTCCAGCAGCCGTTCGACCAACTGTTCGCGCGTGCGGCACAAACGGTACAGCGTGGCCTTGCTGACGCCGACGGCCTTGGCCAGCTCCTGCAGCGAAGCCCGGGGGTGGTTGACCATGGCCAGTGCGAGGGCGCAAAGGATGGGGCTGTCTTGCGATGGGCCTGTGGTGGTCATGCCGGGTCGTCCTTGATGAGGCAAAGGAGATTCAAATCTAGCAAAAACAGAATTGTCTATCGATGTACGTAGGTTTACTTTCTTCATGAATCGAAAAAGATTCATTTGATATTTTTCGTTATCATTCGGTTCTGTTTTTGATTTGGAGCTGACATGGTGGCAACGACGATGGTGCATCGGGAAAGGGCTTGGCGGCTGGTGGCTGCTGCGGCCTTGGCGGTGCTGGTGGCTGGCTGCGGGCAGGGCCAGCCTTCCGGCAATGGGCAGGATGCGGAACCTGCGGCCGTGGATGTGGTGGCGGTGCAGCCGCAGCCGCTGCCGGTGCACAGCGAGCTGCCGGGCCGGGTGGAGCCGATGCGCCTGGCCGAGGTGCGGGCGCGGGTGGCGGGCATCGTGCTCGGCCGCCATTTCCAGGAAGGCGCGGACGTCAAGGCGGGGGATATGCTGTTTTCCATCGACCCGGCGCCGCTGCGCACGGCGCTGGCGCGCGCCCAGGGCGAGCTGGCGCGGGCCGGGGCGGCCTTGGGCGAGGCGCAGGCGCTGGTGCGCCGCTATGCGCCGCTGGCGGAGGTCGAGGCCGTGAGCCGGCAGGACTTCGAGACGGCCCAGGCCGGCCTGCGCAGCGCCCAGGCAGTGCGCCAGTCGGCGCAGGCCGAGGTGGACGCCGCCCGGCTGAATCTGGCGCACGCCACGGTCAGGGCGCCGATCTCCGGGCGCATCGGCCGCGCCCTGGTGAGCGAAGGCGCCCTGGTGGGCCAGGGTGAGGCCACGCCGATGGCCGTCATCCAGCAACTGCACCCCATCTACGTCGATTTCCAGCAGCCGCTGGCCGAGGCCCAGCAGTGGCGTGCCGCCATGGCCCAGGGGCAACTGATGCCGCACGCGGGCCAGGGCGCCCAGGCCACGCTGACGCTCGACGGCGCCGGGCCGCAGCGCGAGGGGCGCCTGCTGTTCTCCGATGCGACGGTGGACCGCCAGACCGGCCAACTGGCCTTGCGCGGCCAGTTCGACAACCGCGACGCCGCGCTGCTGCCCGGCATGTATGTGCGGGTGGGCGTGCGCCAGGGCGTGAACCCGTCCGCCATCCTCGTGCCGCAGCGCGCGGTGCGGCGCGATGCCGAGGGCAAGGCCCTGGTCATGGTGGTCGATGCGCGGGGCGTGGTGCAGGCGCGGCCCGTGCAGACCGGCGCCATGCAGGGCGCGCAATGGCACATCACGCAAGGACTGCAGCCGGGCGAGCTGGTGGTGGCGGGGCGCCTGGCTGCCGCGCAGCCGGGGGCCAGGGTCAAGCCCGAGGTGGTCGCCGAGGCGGGCCTGGGCGAGACCAGGAAATAAGCCATGTCCCAGTTTTTCATCCGCCGCCCCAACCTGGCCTGGGTGACGGCCATTTTCATCCTGCTGGCCGGGCTGCTGGCCATTCCGGCGCTGCCCGTGGCCCAGTTTCCCGACGTGGCACCGCCCCAGATCGCGATTGCGGCGACGTACCCGGGCGCTTCGGCCACCACGGTGATGGAGTCCGTGACCAGCGTGATCGAGGAGGAGCTGAGCGGCACCAAGGGCTTGCTCTACTTCGACTCGTCGAGCAGCTCCACCGGCATGGCCGAGATCACCGCCACCTTCGCCCCAGGCACCGATCCGGCACTGGCGCAGGTGGAGGTGCAGAACCGCATCAAGAAAGCCGAGCCGCGCCTGCCGGCGTCCGTGCTGCAGCAGGGCCTGCAGGTGGAGCAGGCCAGCGCCAACTTCCTGCTGATCTATTCGCTGACCTACCGGGGCGACGACAGCGGCAAGAACGAGGTGCGCCTGTCGGACTTCGCCGTGCGTAACATCAACAACGAGATCCGCCGCGTGCCCGGCGTGGGCAAGGTGCAGTTCTTCGGTGCCGATGCGGCCATGCGGGTCTGGGTCGATCCGCAAAAGCTCCTGGGCTACGGCCTGTCGGTGGCCGACGTGAACGCGGCCATCGCCGCGCAGAACGCGCAGGTGCCGGCCGGCAGTTTCGGCAGCCAGCCAGGGGGGCCGCAGCAGGAGCTGACGGCCACCATCGCGGTGCGCGGCACCCTGGCGTCGCCGCAGGAGTTCGGCCAGATCGTGCTGCGTGCCCAGGCCAATGGCGCCGTGGTGCGCCTGGCCGACGTGGCGCGGCAGGAGCTGGGCCAGCTCGACTACAGCTTTTCCTCGCGCGAGGACGGGCGCAAGGGCGTGGCCGCCGCCGTGCAGTTGGCCCCCGGCGCGAACGCGCTGAAAACCGCCGAGGCCGTCAAGGCGCGCCTGGCCGAGCTGGCGCAGAACTTCCCGGATGACATCCAGTACACCGTGCCGTACGACACCTCGCGGTTCGTCGGCGTGGCCATCGGCAAGGTGCTGCAGACCCTGGCCGAGGCCCTGGTGCTGGTGTTCCTGGTGATGTGGCTTTTCCTGCAGAACCTGCGCTATACGCTGATTCCCACCATCGTCGTGCCCGTGTGCCTGGCGGGCACGCTGGGCGTGATGTACGCGCTAGGCTTCTCGGTCAACATGATGACCATGTTCGGCATGGTGCTGGCCATCGGCATCCTGGTGGACGACGCCATCGTGGTGGTGGAGAACGTCGAGCGCCTCATGGCCGAGGAGGGCCTGGGCCCGTTCGACGCCACGGTCAAGGCCATGCAGCAAGTGTCGGGGGCCATCGTCGGCATCACGTTGGTGCTGGCGGCGGTGTTCCTGCCGCTGGCCTTCATGAGCGGCTCGGTGGGGGTGATCTACCGGCAGTTCTCGCTGTCGCTGGCGGTGTCCATCCTGTTCTCGGGCTTTCTGGCGCTGACCTTCACGCCCGCGCTGTGCGCCACGCTGCTCAAGCCCGTCCCGGCCGGCCACGCGGCGCCACGGCGCGGCTTCTTCGGCTGGTTCAACCGCCGCTTCGTGGGGCTGACCGGGCGCTTCGCCGGCCTCAACCAGCGGCTGGTGCGGCGCACCGGGCGCTGCATGCTGCTCTATGCCGCCATCGTCGGGCTGCTGGGCACGCTGTACGTGCGCATGCCCGAATCCTTCGTGCCCTACGAGGACATGGGCTACTACATCGTCGGCGTGCAGTTGCCGCCGGGCGCCGCCGAGGCGCGCACCACGGCCATGGTGCGCGAGATGGAGGACTACGTGAAAGGCCGCCCCGCCACCGACAAGGCCGAGTTCCTGCTGGGCTACAGCTTCTCCGGCATGGGGCAGAACGCGGCGCTGGCCTTCGTCACGCTCAAGGACTGGTCGCTGCGCCCGCCCGAGCAGGCTTCGTGGTTCGAGGTGCAGGCGTTCAACGCGCGTTTCGCCAGCCTCGGCGACGGCACGGCGATGGCGGTCGATCCGCCGCCCATCGACGGCCTGGGCAACTCCGGCGGCTTCGCGCTGCGCCTGCAGGACCGGGCCAACCTGGGCCGCGCGGCGCTGATCGCCGCGCGCGACGAGGTGCTGCAAAAGGCCAGCGCCTCGCCGGTGATCGCCTACGCCATGATGGAAAACCTGGAGGACGCGCCGCAGTTGCGCCTGGACATCGACCGCCACAAGGCCCAGGCGCTGGGCGTGGGGTTCGAGGCCATCAACGCGGTCCTGTCCACGGCCTACGGCTCGGCGGTCATCAACGAGTTTCCCAACGCCGGACGCCTGCAGCGCGTGGTGGTGCAGGCCGATGTGGGCGCGCGTGCGCGTCCCGAGGACCTCCTGCGCCTGCACGTGCCCAACGCCCAGGGCGGGCAGGTGCCGCTGGCGTCCTTCGCCACGCTGGCATGGGAGAGCGGCCCGGTGCAGATCTCGCGCTACAACGGCTATCCGGCCTTCCGCATCGCGGGCGACGCCAAGCCGGGCTACACCACCGGCCAGGCCATGGCCGAGCTGGAACGCATCATGGCCGGGCTGCCCCAGGGCATTGGCTACGAATGGACGGCGCTGTCCTACCAGGAGCGGGCCGCCGGCGCGCAGGCGCCCAAGCTGTTCGCGCTGGCCATCCTGGTGGTGTTCCTGCTGCTGGTGGCGCTGTACGAGAGCTGGAGCATTCCCGCCGCGGTCATGCTGATCGTGCCCATCGGCGCGCTGGGCGCGGTGCTGGCCACCTCGGCCGTGGGGCTGGCGAACGACGTGTACTTCAAGGTCGGGCTGATCACCATCATCGGCCTGGCAGCCAAGAACGCCATCCTGATCGTCGAGTTCGCCAAGGAACTGCACGCGCAGGGCCACACGCTGGCCGATGCGGCCTGCCAGGCCGCACGGCTGCGTTTCCGGCCGATCGTCATGACCTCGCTGGCCTTCATCCTGGGCGTGGTGCCGCTGGCGCTGGCCTCCGGCGCGGGCGCGTCCAGCCAGGCGGCCATCGGCATCGGCGTGATCGGCGGCATGCTGTCGGCCACGCTGCTGGGCGTGGTCTTCGTGCCGGTGTTTTTTGTCTGGGTGCTGTCGCTGGTGCGGCGCAAGGCGCCCTCTGCGGAGTAAGGGAGTACGCCGCCATGTTTCCACGCTTTTCACCCCGGGCCTGGAGCGCCCTGGCCGCCAGCCTGGTGCTGGCCGGCTGCGCCCTGGCGCCTGTCCAGCAGTTGCCCGAAGCGCCCATCCCGGCGCAGTGGCCCGGCCAGGCCGCTGTCGTGGCCGTGGCGCCGAGCGCCGCCGCCACGCTGGACTGGCAGGCCTTCATCACCGACGGGCGGCTGCGCCAGTTGACCGCGCTGGCGCTGGAGCACAACCGCGACCTGCGCCAGACCCTGCGCAACGTCGAGGCCGCGCGTGCGCTCTACCGCGTCGAGCGGGCCGGGCGCTTGCCGGGCATCGACGTGCAGGGCAGCGCCATGCGCCAGCGCCTGCCGGGTGACCTCGGCGGCACCGGGCAGGCCGCCGTGCAGAGTAGCTACCAGGCCGGCGTCGGGATGGCGGCCTTCGAGCTGGACCTGTTCGGCCGGGTGCGCAGCCTGTCGCAGGCGGCGCTGTCCGAGTACCTGGCCACCGAGGAGGCGGCGCGCAGCGCCCGCATCAGCCTGGTGGCGGAGGTGGTGCAGGCCTACCTGGCGCGCGATGCGGCGCTGCGCCAGCGCCAGTTGGCCACGCGCACGCTGGAGAGCCGCGAGGCATCGCTGCGCCTGGTGGCCGAGCGCCGCAAGGCCGGCGCGGCCTCGGCGCTCGACCACCAGGAGGCCCTGGGCCTGGCCGACCTGGCGCGCGCCGAGCACGAGCGCAGCGAGCGCGAGGTTCGCCTGGCGGGCAACGCCCTGGTGCTGTTGACCGGGGCCGCCGCGTGGGGGCCGGATCTGCAGGATCTGCCCGCGCCGCCGGACTCCGCGCCCGTGCTGGTGCAGGACATCGCACCCGGCACGCCCTCCGAGCTGCTGGCCCTGCGGCCCGACATCCTGGCCGCCGAGCACCGGCTGCGCGCGCGCAATGCGGACATCGGGGCGGCGCGGGCGGCGTTCTTTCCGCGCATCACGCTGACCGGCTTCCTCGGGTCGTCGAGCGCCGAGCTGTCCGGCCTTTTCGGGGCCGGGCAGCAGGCGTGGTCGTTCGCGCCCCAGCTCTCGCTGCCAATCTTCGATGGCGGGCGCAACCGCGCCGGCCTCGACCTGGCGGCCGCGCGCCGGGACGCGGCGGTAGCGGCCTACGAGCAGGCCATCCAGGCCGCGTTCCGCGAAGTGGCCGACGCCCTGGCCGCCACCGACACGCTGCGCCGCGAGGAAGCCGCGCGCCTGGCGCTGGTGGAGCGCAGCCGCCAGGCCCTGCAGATCGCCCAGGCGCGCTACCGTGCCGGCGTGGACGACCACTTGCGCTACCTGGACGCGCAGCGCAGCGCCTTCGCCAGCGAAAGCGCGTGGATCGAGGTGTCCAGCCAGCGCCAGATGGCCCTGGCGGGGTTGTTCCGGGTGCTGGGCGGCGGCTGGCCGGCAGAGGTCACGCCGTAAGCGTGTGAGGATGCTCTTCATTCGATAGCTGCCAGCGCTTTCCTGGTAAGCGCTGGAGGCCATTTTGATGCATATTCCGTGCACGGGCTTCGCGCTGAAAGCCGCCCTGGCGGGCGATAGACTTGCACGGCTTTTTTCCATTTCCCCGATCCATGCACCCGCCTGCCCCCAGCCGCCCGTCCCTGCGTTTCGATCGCGTCGATGCCTTGCGCGGCCTGGCCATGGTGTGGATGACGGTGTTCCATTTCTGCTTCGACCTGAGCCACTTCGGCCTGTGGCCGCAGGACTTCCTGGGCGATCCGTTCTGGACCTGGCAGCGCACGGCCATCGTCAGCCTCTTTCTGCTGTGCGCCGGTATGGGGCAGGCGATCGCGTGGGACCAGCGGCAGAGCTGGGGCCGCTTTCGCCGGCGCTGGCTGCAGGTGGCCGGGGCGGCGCTGCTGGTCAGCGCCGGGTCCTACCTCGTGTTCCCACGCAGCTACATCTATTTCGGCGTGTTGCACGGCATGGCGGTGATGCTGGTGCTGGCGCGCTGCATGGCCGGCTGGGGGCGCTGGCTCTGGCTCGCCGGGGGGATGGCGCTGGCGCTGCCCTGGGTGATGGCGGCGCTGCTCGCCGGCCCCTGGGCGGCCGCAGCGCCGTGGTTCGATGCGCGCTGGCTCAACTGGCTGGGCCTGGTCACGCACAAGCCGTTCACCGAAGACTATGTGCCCGTCTTTCCCTGGCTAGGCGTGATGTGCTGGGGGCTGGCCATGGGGCAGTGGCTGCTGCGTCGCCAGCGCGCTTGGCTGGCAGCCGCGTTGCCCAGGCCGGCGCGCGGACTGGCGCTGATGGGGCGCTGGAGCCTCAGCTACTACCTGCTGCACCAGCCGGTGATGATGGGGGGCCTGATGCTGTGGCTTTGGCTGCGGGGGTGAAGCCGCCTGCACCATGAAAAGCAAAACGCGGCCCGGGGGCCGCGTTTTGCAGGAGGAGGTGCCGGGTGGCGTTATTCCACCTTGGCCTTGGTGCGCAGGTCTTCCTGGAACTGGCCGAGCTTTTGCTGTTGCAGCTGCTGGGCGATCTGCGGCTTCACTTCGTCCAGCTTGGGCAGTTGGGCCTGGCGCTCGTCGTCCAGACGGATGATGTGCCAGCCGAACTGGCTCTTCACGGGCTCGGCCGTCATCTCGCCCTTCTTGAGCTTGAGCAGGGCCTCGGTGAACTCGCTCACGTAGCTGTTCGGGTTGGCCCAGTCGAGGTCGCCGCCGCGCGCGCCGGAGCCGGGGTCCTTGGACTGCTTCTTGGCGATGTCCTCGAACTTGGCGCCCTGCTTGATGGAAGCGATGATGGCCTTGGCCTCGTCTTCCTTCTCCACCAGGATGTGGCTGGCCTTGTATTCCTTGCCGCTGTTGGCGGCAGCGAACTTGTCGTACTCGGCCTGGATCTCGGCGTCGCTGACCGGGTTCTTCTTCTGGTAGTCGGCGAACAGCTCGCGGATCAGGATGGTCTGGCGCGCCAGTTCCATCTGGCTCTTGAAGTCCTTCGAGGCTTCGAGGCCGCGCTTCTTGGCCTCCTGCAGGAAGATTTCACGCGCGATCACTTCTTCCTTGATCTGGCTTTCGACTTCCGGCGTGATCGGGCGGCCCGAGCGTTCCACCTGTTGCTTGAGCAGCTCCGCGCGCTCCTTGGGTACGGGCTTGCCGTTGACGATGGCCAGGTTTTGTGCGGCGACGGGCAGCGCGCCTGCGCCCAACACAGCGGCGGCCACGAGGCCGGACAAGAGCTTTTGCTTCATGAAAAATCCAAAAAACAAGGAATGTTTGCGGGCATGCCGCCTGAAGGCAGGATAGAGGGGGCCCGCTCAGAGAAGTTCAATCGCCAGCGCATGCAGGCCCTGGTCGATGAATTCTTGCAGCGCATCATACACAAGCCGATGCTGCGCCACGCGCGACTTTCCGGCGAATTGCGGCGCCGCGATGCGCACGCGGAAATGGGTGCCGAAACCCGTGCCGTTGGCTCCTGCGTGGCCTTCGTGCAGGCCGCTTTCGTCGATGACTTCAAGCCGCGTTGGCGCCAGGCGTTCGCGCAGGCGCGCTTCCAGCAGGGCGGCGCTGGTGGAGAAAGGATTGTTCATGGCTGGGCACCCGTGGTGTCGTCGGTTTCCTTAATGTGGCGGCTCAGGTACAGGGCCTGGGCGACCACGAACACCACCATCAACCCCATGCCGCCGAACAGCTTGAAGTTGACCCAGGTGTCGGTGTCGAAGTTGTAGGCCACCCAGAGGTTGAGCAGGCCCATGGCGGCGAAGAAGCCGGCCCAGCTCCAGTTCAGGGTGCGCCAGACGGCGTCGGGCAGTTCGATCTGCGCCTGCATCAGCGAGCGGATGAGGTTCTTGCGGAACAGCAACTGGCCGACGGCCAGGGCGCTGCCCATGAGCCAGTACAGCACCGTGGGCTTCCACTTGATGAAGGTTTCGCTGTGCGCCAGTAGCGTGGCGCCGCCGAACACCACGATGACCCCGAGGCTCACCCACTGCATGGGCTCCACTTTGCCGTGGCGCAGGCGCAGGTAGGCGATCTGCGCCACCGTGGCGGCGATGGCCACGGCGGTGGCCGTGTAGATGCCCCAGACCTTGAAGGCCGCGAAGAACAGGATGATGGGGAAGAAATCGATCAGGAGTTTCATGCTAGGACGTGGGGGGCTCGAAGGCCAGCGACGCGGAATTCATGCAATAGCGCAGGCCCGTGGGTGCCGGGCCGTCTTCAAACACGTGGCCCAGGTGGGCGCCGCATTGTGCACACACGGTTTCGGTGCGCACCATGCCGTGGCTGCGGTCCACATGCTCGGCAATCGCGCCGGGCACGGCCTGCCAGAAGCTGGGCCAGCCGCAGCCCGCGTCGAACTTGGTGCCGGACTGGAACAGCAGGGCGCCGCAGCAGACGCAATGGTAGCGGCCTTCGGCCCAGTGCTGTTCGTAGCGGCCCGTGAACGGGCGCTCGGTGGCCGCGTGCCGCGTGACCTGGAAGGCCGCGGGTTCGGCCGCCTTGTCCCGCAGCAGGGCCTGCCATTCTTCGTCGGTTTTCTGGATCGGGTAGGTCATGAGGAGCAACTGATGGCAAGGTGGGCCGCCCAGTCGGGCGGAAAGTCGGCCCAGGCGTCGTGGCCCGGGTGCTCGTCGAAGGGCCGCGCGAGCAGCCCTTGCAGGGTGTGCAGCGGCGCCATGTCGCCCTGCGCGGCGGCGCGGATGGCCTGCTCGGCCAGGTGGTTGCGCAGCACGTACCTGGGATTGGTTTTCAGCATCAAATCGGCCGCCAGCGCTTTATCCACGAGCGCTAGCCGCTCTGAATACGATAGCACCCAGCGCGCCCATGCGGCACTGTCCTTGAACAGCGCGGCCACGGGGCCGAAGTCCCCGCCGGCCACGGCGTGCGCCAGGCGGCGCCAGAAGATGGTGTGGTCCACCGCGTCCTGCGCCAGCAAGGCCAGCAGGGACTGCATCAGGGCTTCGTCACCTTCGTGCGGGCGGTCCAGCCCGAGCTTGGCCCGCAGGCGCCGCGCCAGGGCGTCCTGGAAGGTGCGCGGGTAGGCCTGCAGCGCGGCGCGCACGGTGTCCACGTCGCCCGCCAGCGGGTGCAGGGCCTGGCCTAGGCACAGCAGGTTCCAGTAGGCCACGCCGGGCTGGCGGTCGAAGGCGTAGCGGCCCTGGGTGTCGCTGTGGTTGCAGACGTGGCCGGGGTCGAAGGCGTCGAGGAACTGGAACGGCCCGTAGTCGATCGTCAGACCGAGGATGCTCATGTTGTCGGTGTTCATCACGCCATGGCAGAAGCCCACGGCCTGCCACTGGGCGATCAGTTCCGCCGTGCGCTCCGCCACCGCTTGCAGCAGCGCCGCGTAGGCGTTGCCCTCGAAGTCCGGCGTGGCGCGGCAGGCGGGGTAGTAGCGGTCGATGACGTAGTCGGCCAGTTGGCGCAGCTCCGCGGTCTGCCTGCGCGCGGCGAAATGCTCGAAATGCCCGAAGCGGATGAAGCTGGGCGCCACGCGCGTGAGCACGGCGGCGGTTTCCACGCTTTCGCGCAGCACGGGCGCGGGCGAGCCCGTGAGGCACAGGGCGCGCGTGGTCGGGATGCCCAGGGCATGCATGGCCTCGCTGCACAGGAACTCGCGGATGGACGAACGCAGCACGGCGCGCCCGTCGCCCATGCGCGAGTACGGCGTGCGGCCGGCGCCCTTGAGCTGGAGTTCCCAGCCCTGCGCCGTCTCGCCCAGCAGCAGCGCGCGTCCGTCGCCGAGCTGCCCGGCCCACACGCCGAACTGGTGGCCGCTGTAGACGCTGGCCAGCGTGTCGCCGCCCGCGGGCAGGGCGTTGCCGCTGAACAGCTGCAGGGCGTCGTCGCTGGCCAGCCAGGCGGGGTCGAGGCCGAGCAGGTGCGCCACCTCGGGGCTGTGCGCCACGGGGTAGGGGGCGGGCAGCGGCGTGGGCGGCAGCCGCGTGTGGAACGCCGGGCCGAGGCCGGCGAAGCGGTGGTTCCAGGCCAGGCCGGTGTCCACGGTGGGCAGGGCGGTCGATGCGGGGGGCATCGGGCCATTGTGTGGCAGGCGCGTAGCCCGTGCGCGGCTGGGGTCAAGCTGCGGCGGTGCGGGCCAGGTAGGCCTCCAGCGCGGCGTCGTCGAGGATGGCCACGCGGCCGAAGTCGAGGGTGACGATGCCTTCGGCCGCCAGGGCCTGCAGCACGCGGTTGATGGTCTGGCGCGACAGCCCCGCGAGCTGGCCCAGCTCCTCCTGCGTGAGGTTCAGCCGGCGCTGGCGGCGCCAGAACAGGCGGCTGAGCTGCAGGGCCACGCGGTGCTCGGCGCTGTGCGTGCGGCCGGCCTCGATCATCGTCATGGCCTGGCCCAGGCGCAGGTTCATGTGCTGCGCCAGGTACTGCGTGAAGGCCAGGCTGGTGTCGTACAGGTGGTTGAACACCGGCAGCGGCAGGCACAGCAGCCGGGTCGGGCGCAGGGCCACGACCTCGTACTGCAGCGGCTCGCCCTTGAGCGCCGTGCCCTCGCCGAACCATTCGCCATCGGGGATGCCGATGAAGGCCGAGGCGCGCGTGCGCCGGGGCGGGCTGCGCAGCATCACCAGGCCGCTGAGCACCGCGTGCCAGCCCTGCGCCGGGCTGCCTGTCGGCAGCATGACCTCGCCCTTGGCGCCCTCGGCCTGGCGGACGCTGGCGCGCACCTGTTGCTGCAACTGCGCGCCGAGGCCGCTGAACCACGGCTGGGAGCAGATGAAGCGCTCGGCGGGGTCGGAAATGCAGAACATGCGCGGATTCTCGCAGGCCTGGGGAGCTGCCTCTAGGGAAAGCCCGTGGGAGATGTCAGCCTGGCGACAGGTATTGGCAGCAAGCCGGGGGGCCGTGACACTGCGGGCTTTTTCCGGCGGGTATAACCAGGGCAGGGGAGACAACCATGCTGAACAAACGCGAATTCCTGGCGGGCGTTGGTGCGGCGGCGCTGGGGCCGTGGACGCTGGCGCACGCCGCCCAGGGCGTGAGCGACACCGAGATCGTGATCGGGCAGTCGCTCGACCTGAGCGGCCCGCTGGCCCAGATGGCGCCCGACATGGTGCACGCCACCAAGGCCTGCTTCGACGCCGTGAACGCGCAGGGTGGCGTGCATGGCCGGCGGCTGCGCGTCGTGACGCTCGACGACGGCTACCAGCCCGACGCCACGGTGAAGAACGTCGAGAAGCTGATCGCGGAGAACGATGTCTTCGCCCTGTGCAACCTGACCGGCACGGCCAACGTGGCGGCCATCCTGCCGCGCCTGGCCAGGGAGAACCCGCCGGTGCCGCTGGTTTCGCCGTTCACCGGGGCCGACGTGGTGCGCGTGCCCGCGATCGACCACGTCTTCAACATCCGCGCCAGCTACGGCGACGAGGTGGAGAAGCTGGTGCAGCACCTGACCACGCTGGGCGTGCCGCGCATCTCGGTGCTGTGGACGAACAATGCCTTCGGCAAGGACGGCCTGGAGGGTGCGCGCCGCTCCATGCAAAAGCGCGGCCAGGCGCTGCATTCCGACGCGCCCATCGCCCCGGACCTGTCGGACGTGCAGCAGGCCGTGGCCACGCTCAGCGCCACCGAGCCGAACTCCATCATCATGATCACCGCCGGCGCGCCGACGGTGGCGTTCATCAAGGCCTACCGCAAGGTGACGCGCGGTGCGCGCTTCTACACCCTGTCGGTGATGGGCACGCAGTCGGCGCTGCGCGCGCTGGGCGCGGACGGCGTGGGCGTGGTCGTCACCGCGGTGGTGCCCTTCCCCTGGAGCCAGAGCCTGCCCGTGGCGCGCGAGTACCGGGCCGCGCTGGAGAAGGCGGGCGCCGCAAACCACGTGTCGTTCATCGGCCTGGAGGCCTATATCAACGCCAAGGTGCTGCTCGAAGGCCTGCGCCGCGCGGGGCGCGACCTGACCCGTGCGCGCTTCATCCAGGCGCTGGAGTCGCTGCGGCGCTTCGACATCGGCGGGTTCGAGGTGGACTACGGCAAGGGCGTGCGCCAGGGCTCGAAGTTCGTCGATCTCACCATCATCGGCGCGGGCGAGAAGTTCACCCGCTAGGATGCCAGTCGCTATTCACCACCATTCATTTGATACCTCGAAGGAGCTTTTATGCTGGGTTTGATGCAGAGCCAACCGCTCTTGATCTCGTCGCTGATCACGTTCGCGGAGCGCCACCACGGTGACGGCGAGATCGTCTCGCGCCGGGTCGAAGGCGACATCCACCGCTACACCTACCGCGAGCTGGCCCAGCGTTCGCGCCAGCTGGCCAACGCGCTCGAGGCGCTGGGCCTGCAGCAGGGCGAGCGCGTGGCCTCCATCGCCTGGAACGGCTACCGCCACATGGAGATGTACTTCGGCGTCTCCGGCTCGGGCCGCGTGCTGCACACCATCAACCCGCGCCTGCACCCCGAGCAGGTGGCGTGGATCGTCAACCATGCCGAAGACCAGGTGCTGTGCTTCGACATGACCTTCCTGCCCCTGGTGCAGGCCGTGCACGCCAAGTGCCCCACGGTGAAGAAGTGGGTGGCGCTGTGCGACGCCGACAAGCTGCCCGCGGACAGCGGCATTCCCGGCCTGACCAGCTACGAGGACTGGATCGGCGCGGCCTCCAGCACCTACGCCTGGCCGCAGATCGACGAGAACAGCGCCTCCAGCATGTGCTACACCAGCGGCACCACGGGCAACCCCAAGGGCGTGCTGTACAGCCACCGCTCCACCACGCTGCACGCCTACGCGGCGGCGCTGCCCGACGTGATGAACCTGTCGGCGCGCGACGCGGTGCTGCCGGTGGTGCCGATGTTCCACGTCAACGCCTGGGGCATTCCGTATTCCGCCGCGCTCACGGGCTGCAAGGTGGTCTTCCCCGGCCCGGCGCTCGATGGCAAGTCGGTCTACGAACTGGTCGAGGCCGAGGGCGTGACTTTCGCCGCCGGCGTGCCCACGGTGTGGCAGATGCTGCTGACCCATGTGCGCAGCAACGGCCTGAAGTTCAGCACCCTCCAGCGCACGGTGATCGGCGGCTCGGCCTGCCCGCCCGCGATGATCACCGCGTTCCAGGAGGAATTCGGCGTGCACGTGCTGCATGCCTGGGGCATGACCGAGACCAGCCCGCTGGGCACGCTGTGCACCCTCAAGAACAAGCACCTGCAACTGCCGCGCGCGCAGCAGGAGCTGCTGCAGCAGAAGCAGGGCCGCGCCATCTGCGGCGTGGACCTGAAGATCATCGGCGGCGACGGCAGGGAACTGCCCTGGGACGGCAAGACCTACGGCGACCTGCTGGTGCGCGGGCCGTGGATCCTGGACAGCTACTTCAAGGGCGACAGCCCGCTCATCAAGGATGAGAACGGCGTGGGCTGGTTCCCCACGGGCGACGTGGCCACCATCGACGCCGACGGCTTCATGCAGATCACCGACCGCAGCAAGGACGTGATCAAGTCCGGCGGCGAGTGGATCAGCTCCATCGACGTGGAGAACATCGCCATGGCCCACCCGGCCGTGGCCATGGCGGCGTGCATCGGCATGCCGCACCCCAAATGGGACGAGCGCCCGATCGTGGCCGTGTCGCTCAAGCCGGGCGCCAGCGTGACGCGTGAGGAACTGCTCAAGTTCTACGAAGGCAAGACGGCCAAGTGGCAGATCCCGGACGACGTGGTGTTCGTCGAGGCGATCCCGCTCGGCGCCACCGGCAAGATGCTCAAGACCAAGCTGCGCGAGCAGCTGCAGGGCTACAAGCTGCCCGGCTTGTGACCCCGGGAGAGGGGCGCGCGCCCGGGGGGGCGCGGCACCTCGAGAGTGTGCGCAGTCGCATGGGCGATAGCCGGTAGGGGCAATCCCTGTGCGATGGCGCAATGCAACCTTGTACGCTGCGGCGTGTTGATCAATAAAGGAGACAAAGCATGAAATTTGCTATCAAAGCGGTAGCTGCTGGCGCAATTCTGGTAAGCGCTGGAGGCGCTTTTGCCCAAAAAGGCGAGACCGTCAAGATCGCCTGGCTGGACCCGCTCTCGGGCCTGATGGCGGCCGTGGGCACGAACCAGCTCAAGAGCTACCAGTTCATCGCCGAGGAGTTCAACAAGAAGAACACCTCGGGCGTGAAGTTCGAGATCATCGGCATCGACAACAAGCTCAGCCCGCAGGAGACCACCAGCGCGCTGCGCTCGGCCATGGATCAGGGCGCGCGCTACGTGGTGCAGGGCAACGGCTCGGGCCCGGCCCTGGCCATCATGGATGCGCTGGAAAAGCACAACGCGCGCAACCCCGGCAAGGAGGTGCTGTTCCTCAACTATGCCGCCGTGGACCCCGACCTGACGAACAGCAAGTGCAGCTACTGGCACTTCCGCCTCGACGCCGACACGTCGATGAAGATGGAGGCGCTGACCACCTACATGAAGGATCTGCCCGAGGTCAAGAAGGTCTACCTCATCAACCAGAACTACTCGCACGGCCACCAAGTCTCGAAGTACGCCAAGGAAATGATGAAGCGCAAGCGCCCCGACGTGCAGTTCGTCGGCGACGACATGGCGCCGCTGGCCCAGGTGCGCGACTTCTCGCCCTACATCGCCAAGATCAAGGCATCGGGCGCCGACAGCGTGATCACCGGCAACTGGGGTTCCGACCTGGCGCTGCTCGTCAAGGCCGCCAACGACGCGGGCCTGAACAACGTCAACTTCTTCACCTACTACGGCTCCGTCTCCGGCACGCCCACGGCCATGGGCGCGGGTGCCGCGGGCCGTGTGTACATGGTGGCCTACGCCCACATGAACCTGCCGGGGCCGCTGCACCAGATCGTCGTGGACTACAAGAAGAAGTTCAACGACGACATGTACACCGGTGCCGTGTACCACGCCTTCACCATCCTGGACACGGCCTTCTCCAAGACCAAGTCCACCGACCCGGTGAAGGTGGCGGCTGCCATGGAGGGCATGAAGTTCAACAGCTTCAACGGCGAGGTCGAGATGCGCAAGACCGACCACCAGCTGCAGCAGGGCCTGTTCATCTCCAAGTGGGAGAAGGCGGGCGGCAAGTACCCCATCGACTCCGAGAGCACGGGCTACACCTTCGTGCCGGTGAAGTACTACGAGCCCTACGTGGCCAGCACGCCCACGTCGTGCCAGATGAAGCGTCCGTCCTGACCCTGGCGGTTTTCCTGGGAGGCCCGGGTTTGCCTCGGGCCTTTTTTTTACCCTGCAACCAAGAGTTCCGATGAGCCTGGAATTTTTCACGATCTCGTTGCTCAACGGCGTCAGCTACGGGCTGCTGCTGTTCATGCTCAGTTCGGGCCTGACGCTGATCTTCAGCATGATGGGCGTCCTGAATTTCGCGCATACGAGCTTCTACATGCTCGGCGCTTATTTCGCCTACACGATCTCGGGCGTGGTGGGCTTCTGGCCCGCGCTCGTCCTGGCGCCGCTGTGCGTGGGGGCGCTGGGCGCCGTGTTCGAGCGCTACAGCCTGCGCCGCGTGCACAAGTTCGGCCACGTGCCCGAGCTGCTGGTGACGTTCGGCCTGTCGTACCTGATCCTGGAGCTGGTGCAGTTGGTGTGGGGCCGCTCCACCGTGCCCTACGGGCTGCCCGAGCAGCTGCAGGGGCCGCTGTTCACGCTGTACGGCACGCAGTTCCCCAAGTCGCGCTCCTTCATCATGCTGGTGGCCGTGCTGATGCTGCTGGCGGTGTGGCTGCTGCTCACGCGCACGCGCATCGGCCTGGTGATCCAGGCCGCGCTCAAGCACCCGCACATGGCCGAGGCGCTGGGCCACAACGTGCCGCGCGTGTTCATGCTGGTGTTCGGTGGCGGCTGCGCCCTGGCCGGGCTGGCCGGCGTGATCGGCGGCAACACCTACGTGACCGAGCCGGCCATGGCCGCATCGGTCGGCTCCATCATCTTCGTGGTGGTGGTGGTCGGTGGCATGGGCTCGCTGACCGGGGCCTTCCTTGCCTCGCTGCTCATCGGCGTGGTGCAGACCTTCGCCGTGGCGCTGGACTACTCGGCGGCCAGCGTGCTGGCGCAGTTCGGCGTCACCGTGGGCGAGCAGACCGTGGGCTGGCCGCTGCTCAAGCTCACCGTCTCGCAGGTGGCGCCCATCTTGCCCTACCTGTTCCTGGTTCTGATCCTGATTTTCCGCCCGAAGGGCCTGCTGGGCACGCGGGAGGACTGAGCGATGGCAAATTACTACCGTTTCAAGCCCTTGAACATCGGGCGCTTCGTGATCTGGACGCTGTTCGCGGCCATGCTGATCGCCGCACCGCACCTGTTCACGAGCAGCCTGGCGCTGACCATGCTCTCGCAGATCGGCTACCTCATCATCATCTGCCTGTCGTACAACATCCTGCTGGGGCAGGGCGGCATGCTCTCGTTCGGCCACGCGGTGTACACCGGCCTGGGCTCGTTCATCACCATCCACGCGATGAACATGGCCGGGCGCGGCGAACTGCCGCTGCCGCTGTGGCTCATGCCCATCGTGGGCGGGCTGGCGGGCATGTTCTTCGCCACGCTGCTGGGCTTCGTCACCACCAAGAAGTCGGGCACCACCTTCGCCATGATCACGCTGGGCATCGGCGAGCTGGTGGCCTCGATGGCGCTGATGTTTCCCGAGTTCTTCGGCGGCGAGGGCGGCATCACCACCGACCGTGTCTATGGCAAGGGGCTCTTCGGCATCACCTTCGGGCCCGCGCTGCAGGTGTACTACCTGATCGCGGTGTACTGCTTCATCTGCACCGCGCTCATGTTCGCCTTCACGGGCACGCCGCTGGGCCGCATCCTGAACGCCGTGCGCGACAACCCCGAGCGCGTCGAGTTCATCGGCTACAACACGCAGCGCGTGCGCTACTTCGCCTTCATCATCGCGGGCTTCTTCGCGGGCGTGGGCGGGGCGCTGGCGGCCATCAACTTCGAGATCGTCACCGGCGCCGACAGCCTGAGCGTGATCCGCTCGGGTGGCTACCTGCTGTTCACCTTCCTCGGCGGGGCCACGTTCTTCTTCGGCCCCATTATCGGCGCGGTGCTGCTGGTGTTCGCCTCGGTGCTGCTGTCGGAGCTGTCCAAGGCCTGGCTGCTGTACCTGGGCCTGGTGTTCCTGTTCATGGTGATGTATGCGCCCGGCGGCATCGCCAGCCTGATCATGATGAACCTGCGCCTGGCCAAGTTCGGCAAGCTGCGCCAGCTCTGGGTGTCGTACCTCGGCCTGGCGGGCACGGGCCTGGTGGTGGTGCTGGGCGCCGCCGCCATGGTGGAGATGACCTACCACCTGCAGCTCAACGCCGCGCTGGGGCCGCAATTCAATTTCCTGGGCGCCACGCTCGATGTCACGGGGCTGGCGAGCTGGTTCGGGGCGGGCTTCGTGCTGCTCACGGGGCTGGGCCTGTTCGAGCTGTGCCGCCGGCAGTTCCTGCAGCAGTGGGGCCGCATCCAGGAAGAAATAGAGCATGAAATCCAGCGTGGGGAGGCGCTGTAAGCCATGGCGAATCCATCCACCTGTGCGCTGGAGCTGCGCGAGCTGCGCAAGAGCTTCGGCAAGACCGAGATCATCCGCGGCGCCAATCTGGCGGTGCACGCCGGCGAGCGCGTGGCCATCATCGGCCCCAACGGGGCGGGCAAGTCCACGCTGTTCAACCTCATCAGCGGGCGCTTCGCCCCCACCAGTGGCGAAGTGCGGCTGCACGGCGCGCGCATCGACGGCAAGGCGCCGTTCGAGATCAACCGTATGGGCCTGTCGCGCAGCTTCCAGATCAGCAACATCTTCCCCAAGCTGAGCGTGTTCGAGAACCTGCGCTGTGGCGTGCTGTGGAGCCTGGGCTACCGCTACGCGTTCTGGCGCTTCCTGTCGAACCTGCAGGACGCCAACGAGCGCGCCGAGCAGCTCATGGAGATGATCCAGCTGCAGAAGAAGCGCGACACCCTGGCCATGAACCTGACCTACGCCGAGCAGCGCGCGCTGGAGATCGGCATCACCATCGCGGGCGGCGCCAGCGTGATCCTGCTGGACGAACCCACGGCCGGCATGAGCAAGAGCGAGACCACGCGCTTCATCCACCTCATCAAGCAGGTCACCGAGGGGCGCACGCTGCTCACCGTGGAGCACGACATGGGCGTGGTCTTCGGCCTGGCCGACAAGATCGCCGTGGTGGTGTATGGCGAGGTGATCGCCTTCGACACGCCGGAAAACGTGCGCGCCAACCCGCGCGTGCAGGAAGCCTACCTGGGCTCCGTCATCGCCGCGCAGCAGGCGGAGGGCCACTGAACATGCTGAAGATCGAGAACCTGCACGCCTACTACGGCAAGAGCCATGTGCTGCATGGCGTGAGCTTCGACGTGCGCCCCGGCGAGATCGTGGCCCTGCTCGGGCGCAACGGCTCGGGCCGCTCGACCACGGCCAAGGCCATCATGGGCCTGGTGGACTGGGAGGGCACGCTGCAGTGGAAGGGCCAGAGCCTCACGGGCAAGAAGGCCTACGAGGTGGCCCACCTGGGCCTGGGCTACGTGCCCGAGAGCCGCGACGTGTTCCCCAACCTCACGGTGCACCAGAACCTGCTGCTGGGCCAGAAGGGCAGTGGCAAGGGCAGCCGCTGGGGCTTCGACGACATGTACGCCATGTTCCCGCGCCTGCACGAGCGGCGCAACATCGAGGCTGGCGTGATGTCCGGCGGCGAACAGCAGATGCTGACGCTGTGCCGCACGCTCATGGGCGACCCGGATCTGATCATCATCGACGAGCCCACCGAAGGGCTGGCACCGAAGATCGTCGAGCTGGTGGGCGAGTACCTCACCAAGATCAAGGAGCGCGGCGTGTCGGTGCTGCTCATCGAGCAGAAGCTCACCATCGCGCTGGGCATTTCCGACCGCACGCTCGTCATGGGCCACGGCAGCATCGTCTTCGAGGGCACGCCCGACGAACTGCGCGCCAACAGCTACGTGCGCAAGGAGTGGCTGGAGGTCTAGTGTTGCGTCGCAGCCCAAGTGTCGGCCTGCGCTGGCCCTCGAAGTGCATCGCCGCGTTGCATTGCGCTGCACTCCGATGGCTGTGCGCAGCCTTCGACGCTTGAACTGTGACGCGACACTAGGGAAATACCCCGGGAATACCCTGGCCGGTGCTTGTCCCAGGCGGGACAAGCGCGCGCCGCAAGCCTTGCCTACAATCAAAAACGCACGACCGTTCTTTTCTACTTTCCAAGGAAGCGCAGCATGACCGCTGAATACCAAGTCCACGGCAATGTGGCCGTGATCACCCTGGCCAATCCTCCCGTCAACGGCCTGGGCCTGGCCACCCGCCAGGGCATCGTTGCGGGGCTGGAGAAGGCCAATGCCGACGCCAGCGTCACGGCCATCGTCATCACGGGCGCGGGCGGCGCGTTCTCGGGCGGGGCCGACATCAAGGAATTCGGCACCGACAAGGCCATGGCCGAGCCCAACCTGCACACCGTCATCAGCGCCGTGGAGAACTCCGCCAAGCCCGTGGTCGCGGCCATCCACACCGTCTGCATGGGCGGCGGCCTGGAGCTGGCGCTGGGCTGCCACTACCGCGTGGCGGCCCCTGGCTGCAGCATCGCGCTGCCCGAGGTCAAGCTGGGCATCCTGCCCGGCGCGGGTGGCACGCAGCGCCTGCCGCGCGTGGTCGGCGTGGAGGCGGCGCTGAACATGATCGTCAGCGGCGAGCCGGTCAAGAGCGAACTCATCGGCATGGTCCCCGGCCAGAAGCTGTTCGACAAGCTGGTGGCCGCGCCCGAGGCGCTGGCCGCCGAGGCACTGGCCTTCGCGCAGAGCGTGGCCGACGTGCGCCCGCTGCCGCTGGTGCGCAACCTGCCGTGCAAGCACCCCGAGGGCGATGCCTATTTCCAGTTCGCGCGCAACATGGTCAAGGGCATGGCGAAGAACTTCCCCGCGCCCGCCAAGTGCGTGGACGCCGTGGAAGCCGCCACCAAGCGCAAGTTCGCCGACGGCCTGGCCTACGAGCGCGAGCTGTTCATCAACCTGATGTGGACGCCCGAGTCGCGTTCGCTGCGCCACCTGTTCCTGGCCGAGCGCGCCGCGAGCAAGATCCCCGACGTGCCGGCCGACACGCCCAAGCGCGAGATCAAGAGCGTGGCCGTGATCGGCGCCGGCACCATGGGCGGCGGCATCGCCATGAACTTCCTCAACGCCGGCATTCCCGTGAAGATGCTGGAGATGAAGCAGGAGGCGCTGGACCGCGGCGTCGGCACCATCCGCAAGAACTACGAGGCGCAGGTCGCCAAGAAGAAGCTGAAGGCAGACAAGTACGAGCAGCGCATGGCGCTGCTGAGCACCACGCTGTCGTACGACGACCTGCGCGACGCCGACCTGGTGATCGAGGCCGTGTTCGAGGAACTGGGCGTGAAGGAAGCCGTGTTCAAGGAACTCGACCGGGTGATGAAGCCCGGCGCCATCCTGGCCTCCAACACCTCCACGCTCGACGTCAACAAGATCGCCGCCTTCACCCAGCGCCCGCAGGACGTGGTGGGCCTGCACTTCTTCAGCCCGGCCAACGTGATGAAGCTGCTCGAAGTGGTGCGCGGCGACAAGACCGGCAAGGACGTGATGGCCACCGTGATGGCCGTGGCCAAGAAGATCAGGAAGGTGGCCGTGGTCTCGGGCGTGTGCGACGGCTTCATCGGCAACCGCATGATCGAGCAGTACGGCCGCCAGGGCGGCTTCCTGCTCGATGAGGGCTGCACCCCCGCGCAGGTGGACAAGGCGATCGAGAAGTTCGGCTTCGCCATGGGCCCGTTCCGCATGGGCGACCTGGCGGGCAACGACATCGGCTGGGCCATCCGCAAGCGCCGCTACCAGGAAAAGCCCGACATGAAGTACAGCAAGACCGCCGATCTGCTGTGCGAGAAGGGCCGCTTCGGCCAGAAGACCGGCGCCGGCTGGTACGACTACGTGCCCGGCAAGCGCGACGCCATCCCGAACGCCGAGGTGGTGCAGATGATCGAGGAGCACCGCAAGGCTCTGGGCATCACGCCGCGCAAGATTTCGGACGAGGAGATCGTGCAGCGCCTGGTGTTCGCGCTGGTCAACGAGGCCGCGCACATCCTGGAGGAAGGCATTGCCAACAAGGCCAGCGACATCGACGTGGTCTACATCTTCGGCTACGGCTTCCCGGTGCACCGTGGCGGCCCGCTGAACTACGCCAACGAGGTCGGCCTGTTCAACGTGGCGGCCACCATGAAGCGCTTCGCCCAGAACCCGCTGGACGATGCCAAGTTCTGGCAGCCCGCGCCCCTGCTGGCGCGCCTGGTGGCCGAAGGCAAGAACTTCCAGTGAGCGCGCGCGCACCCCAATACTGAACGCAAGGATTTGACATGACCTCCGCAGTGATCGTTTCCACCGCCCGCACGCCGCTCGCCAAGAGCTGGAAGGGCTCCTTCAACATGACGCACGGCGCCACGCTGGGCGGCCACGCCGTGCAGCACGCCGTGCAGCGCGCGGGCATCGACCCGGCCACGGTCGATGACGTCATCATGGGCTGCGCCAACCCCGAGGGCGCCACCGGCATGAACATCGCGCGCCAGATCGCGCTCAAGGCCGGGCTGCCCGTCACCGCCTCGGGCATGACCATCAACCGCTTCTGCTCCTCGGGCCTGCAGACCATCGCCACCGCCTCGCAGCGCATCATCGCCGGCGAGGGCGACGTGTACGTGGCCGGCGGCGTGGAAAGCATCTCCTGCGTGCAGCAGGAGATGAACATGCACATGCTGTTCGATCTGGCGCTGCAAAAGCAGAAGCCCGAGATCTACTGGAGCATGCTGCAGACCGCCGAGCAGGTGGCCAAGCGCTATGGCATCGGCCGCGACGCCATGGACGAATACGGCGCCGCCAGCCAGCAAAAGGCCTGCGCCGCCCAGGCCGCCGGCCTGTTCGACGCCGAGATCGCGCCCATCACCGTCACCGCGGGCGTGGCCGACAAGGTCATGGGCCTGACGACCAAGCAGGTCACCGTCAGCAAGGACGAAGGCACGCGTGAAGGCACGACGGTGGAGGCCATCCGCGGCCTGCGCTCGGCGCTGCCCGGCGGCTTGGTGTCGGCCGGCAACGCCAGCCAGTTCAGCGACGGCGCGGGCGCCTGCGTGGTGGTGAGCGAGGACTTCGCCAGCCGCAACAACCTGCAGCCCCTGGGCCGCTTCCTCGGCTTCGCCGTGGCGGGTTGCGAGCCCGATGAGATGGGCATCGGCCCGGTGTTCGCCGTGCCCAAGGTGCTGAAGAAACTGGGCCTGACGGTGCAGGACATCGACCTGTGGGAGCTGAACGAGGCCTTCGCCGTGCAGGTGCTCTACTGCCGCGACACGCTCGGCATTCCCAATGACCGCCTGAACGTCAACGGCGGCGCCATTGCCCTGGGCCACCCCTACGGCGTTTCCGGCCAGCGCCTGACGGGCCACGCCCTCATCGAAGGCAAGCGCCGCGGTGCCAAGCGCGTGTGCGTGACCATGTGCATCGGCGGTGGCATGGGCGCCGCCGGCGTCTTCGAAGTGCTGTAAAGCATCTGTTTCTGGCTCCAAGGCCTTCCCGCGCAAACCGCGAGGTTTGCGCGGGTTTTTGCTTTTTAGTGCTTTGTTTTTGATAGCTGCTGGCGCTTGCTGGACGGGCGTTTAGGGCAGAAATCCCCTGATTTTCAAGCCATTTCCTGCAGCGGCGTGACCGTCACCGCCACGCGCAGCACGTGGTGGCCGCCGCCGTGGATCACGCCGCGCAGCGGGGCCACGTCGGCGTAGTCGCGGCCCAGGGCCAGGGTGACGTAATCCTCGCCCGGCGCGCGGTCGTTGGTGGGGTCCAGGTCATGCCACGCCCCGCCATCCGGGCCGGGCGACCATACCGATACCCAGGCGTGCGATGCGTCGGCCCCCACCAGGCGCGGCTGGCCCGGCGGCGGCGTGGTCAGCAGGTAGCCGCTGGCGTAGCGCGCCGCCAGCCCCAGGCTGCGCAGGCAGCCGGTCATCACGTGCGCGAAGTCCTGGCACACGCCGCGGCGCAGGCGCAGCGCTTCGAGCGCGGGCGTGCCCGCGTCGGTGGCCTGGGGGGCGTAGGCGAAGTCCTGGTGGATGCGCGACATCAGCGCCGCTGCCGCCTCCATCAGCGGGCGGCCGGGCGTGAAGCAGGCGCGCGCGTAGTGCGCGAAGTCTTCGTGCAGCGGCACGTAGGGCGAGGCGAAGCAGAACTGCGCTGCGTCCACGTAAGGCGCGCCGCGCCGGTAGGCCAGGTGCTCGCGCACCGCCTCCCAGGGCAGGCCCGGCGCGGGCGCGGGGCGCGCCAGGGTGTCGACCACGCTGTCGGCGCGCACGCGCAGCGTGCCGTGCGTGAACGGCAGGCCGAAGTAGGCGCGCGCGTTGCCGTGCGCGTCCACGTCCTGCGTGCACTGGTCCGGCGCGGGGTCGATGTGCAGCGCATGTGCCAGGAGCCGCTGCGTGCCATGGCCGAGCGGGCGCAGGTGCGCCACGTGCAGCGCGTGCTGCACGGGCGGGTCGTATTCGTAGGCGGTTTCGTGGAGAATGCGCAGCAGCATCGTTCAGGCACCGAGGCTGTGGGGCAGCGCACTGGCCGAATGCGTGAAGTAGCGCGTGGCCAGCCGGTCCGACAACTGCCACGCGCCCGCCACGCACTGGCGCAGGTAGGCCTGCAGCGCGGCATGGCCGTCGTCCTCCGCGCACAGCACCGTGAGCGGCGGCGGCATGGGAATGCCCTGCACCAGGGGCTGGGCGTCGGCGCCCGCGGCTTCCTCGATCTTGGCGATGCGCCCGCGCAGCGTCTGTGCCACCCAGGCGAGCGCGCGCGGGTTGTCGCGGTCGATCACCAGCAGGTCGAGCAGCGCCGGCATGTCGCGCCGCAACTGGTACTGGGCGTGGAAGGTGATGGTGCTGTCGAACAGCGCCACCACGGCTTCGAAGCCGCCCGCCTCGAACACCGCGCCGGTCTCGATGGCGCGCGCCAGCGCGTCGGCCAGGAAGCCCAGGCGCTCCAGATGGCGGCCTATGGACAGCAGCCGCCAGCCGTCGTCGCGCGCCATGCGGTCGGTCTGCGCGCCGGTCATGGCGGCGGTGTGGCCGCTGAGCGTCTCCAGCACGCCCAGGGCATCCAGCGGCGCGTGGCCTTCGTTGGTTTCCAGGCTCTGGAAGAACCCGGCTTCGGCGCGCACGATCAGGTTCCAGTGCTCCTGCGACAGCCGCTCGCGCACGCACGCCGCCGCGCCGCGCAGCCCGCGCAGGTTGAAGCCCACGCCGGTGGCGTGCGCGGTGTCGGCCAGGCCGGCGATGAGGGCGCGCTCGAACGCGCGCCGCGCCTGCGGTGCCGGGGCCGTGTCCTTTGGCACCATGCCGTGCTGCGTGGCCATGGCGCCGATCCAGGCCAGCAGCGGCCGCGAGGTCTGGCCCTCGCCGCCCAGGCATTGCAGCGCCAGGCGCGCCAGGCGCGTGGTGTTCTCGGTGCGTTCGGTGTAGCGGCCGAGCCAGAACAGGTTCTCCGCCGCGCGGCTCGACACCTGGGAACTGCGCTGCGCCACGGCCGGGCCGCTTTGCTGGGGGGGCAGCAGCGTGGCGGCGTCCACCGGGCCCTCGCTCAGCACCCACACGTCGGCGCTGCTGCCGCCGCGCTGCATGGAGGCGATGCCGCGCCCTTCGGGCGCGATGCGCGCCAGGCCGCCGGGCAGCACGCGCCAGGACTGCGGCCCGTCGCACACGGCGAACACGCGCAGCATGGCCGCGCACGGCACGATGGGGTGCGTCGGGCGCGCGCCGTGCCAGGTTGGCATGTGCGACAGCGGCTGATGCGCCTGCACGGTGAAGGCGCTGCCCTGGCGTTCGATGCGGTGGCTCCACGCCTGCAGCGCGGTGCGCGAGAGCGTGCTGCCCAGCACCGCGCCGTCCAGGCCCGGCGTGCCCGGCCAGGTGGGGCGGATGACGCTGTGCGCCAGGCGCGGCAGCGCGTCGCGCAGCGCGGCGTGCTCGCCGCACCACCAGGTGGGCAGCGAGGGCAGGCACAGTTCCTCGCCCAGCAGATGCTGCGAGAGTGCGGGCAGAAAGCCCAGCAGCGCGCTGGATTCGAGAAACGCCGAGCCCGGCGCGTTGGCCACCAGCACGTGGCCCGTGCGGATGGCCTGCAGCAGCCCGGGCACGCCGAGTTGCGAGTCGCTGCGCAGCTCCAGCGGGTCGAGGAATTCGTCGTCCAGGCGCTTCAGGATGCCATGCACCGGCTGCAGGCCGTGCAGCGTGCGCAGGAACAGCCGGTCGCCGCGCACGGTGAGGTCGCCGCCCTCGACCAGCGGCAGGCCCAGGTAGCGCGCGAGGTAGGCGTGCTCGAAGTAGGTTTCGTTGTACGGGCCGGGGGTCAGCAGCACGATGCGCGCGTCCTCCCCCTCGGGGCTCATGGCACGCAGGTTGGCCAGCAGCGCGTGGTAGGTGGCCGCCAGGCGCTGCACCCGCATCTGGCCGAAGGCTTCGGGGAACAGGCGCGAGATGAGCAGCCGGTTTTCCAGCAGGTAGCCCAGGCCCGAGGGCGCCTGCGTGCGCTGGCTCACCACCCACCAGTCGCCGCGTGCGTCGCGCGCCATGTCGAATGCGGCGATGTGCAGGTGCGTGCCGCCCACGGGCCGCACGCCGTGCAGCGCGCGCAGGTAGCCGGGGTGGCCGTGCACCAGCGCGCTGGGCAGCAGGCCGGCGCGCAGCAGCGCCTGGGGGCCGTAGCAGTCGGCCATCACCGCGTCGAGCAGGCGCGCGCGCTGGCGCGCCCCGGCTTCGATGCGCTGCCAGTCGCCGGGTGTGAGCAGCAGCGGGAACGGATCGACCGCCCAGGGCCGCTGCGGGCCGTGGGCGTCGGCATAGACGTTGTAGGTGATGCCGTTGTCGCGCACCTGGCGCTGCAGGCTGTGCATGCGCCGGTCCATGTCGCGCAGGCCGGCGCGGCCCGTGTGATGGAAAAATTCAGCCCAATCGCTTGCCAGGCAAGCGCTGGAAGCTATTGACTCAGGAGCGTCTTCGGCCCCTGCGCAGCCGCGCAGTTCGTCGAAATGCCCCGGCGCAGCGGCTGCGGCCAGGGCCGCGGCCAGGGTGGCCGCGCTGTCGGGGTGGTTGGTGTACACGGATCAATCAAGGCCGCATCTGCCGCCGCAGGTCGAGCGTGAAGGGGAATTCGCGGCTGCCCGGCAGGTCGATGGTGGCGGGTGGCACGGCGAGCGGCCCCGCAGTGTGCCCCATGCGCGCGAAGCGCGCCAGGCGGCGGCTTTCCGCCTCGTAGGCGTTGACGGGGAAAGTGCCGTAGTTGCGCCCGCCAGGGTGCGCCACATGGTACTGGCAGCCGCCGAGCGAGCGGCCCATCCAGGTGTCCACGATGTCGAAGGTCAGCGGCGCATGCACGCCGATGGTGGGGTGCAGGCTGCTCGGCGGGTTCCACGCCTTGTAGCGCACGCCGGCGACGAATTCGCCCTGCGTGCCGGTGGGCTGCAGCGGCAGCGGCTGGCCGTTGACGGTGACGGTGTAGCGGCTGTCGTTGAGGCCCGTCACGCGCACCTCGATGCGCTCCAGCGACGAATCGACGTAGCGCACGGTGCCGCCGATGGCGCCTTCCTCGCCCATCACGTGCCAGGGCTCCAGCGCGTTGCGCAGGGTCAGCTCGATGCCGCGCGACTGCACCGCGCCCACGAACGGGAAGCGGAACTCGAAGTGCGGCGCGAACCACGCGGGGTCGAAGGCATAGCCCGCTTCGGCCATCTCGGCCAGCACGTCGTGCAGGTCCATGCGGATGAAGGTGGGCAGCATCCAGCGGTCGTGCAGTTCGGTGCCCCAGCGCGCGGCGGGGGCCTGGTACGGGGCGTTCCAGAAGCGGGCGATGAGCGCGCGCAGCAGCAACTGCTGCACCACGCTCATGCGCGCGTGCGGCGGCATCTCGAACGCGCGCAGCTCCAGCAGGCCCAGCCGGCCCGTCGCCGAATCGGGCGAGTACATCTTGTCGATGCTGAACTCGCTGCGGTGCGTGTTGCCGGTCACGTCGATGAGGATGTTGCGCAGCAGCCGGTCCACCAGCCATGGCGGCATGTCCTGGCCGTGGCGCGCACGGTTCTCGCGGATTTCGCGCAGCGCGATTTCCAGCTCGTAGAGCTGGTCGTTGCGCGCCTCATCGACGCGTGGCGACTGGCTGGTGGGGCCTATGAACAGGCCGCTGAACAGGTACGACAGGCTCGGGTGGTTGTGCCAGTAGAGCAGCAGGCTGGCGAGCAGCTCGGGCCGGCGCAAAAAGGGCGAGTCGGCGGGCGTGGCGCCGCCCATCACGAAGTGGTTGCCGCCGCCGGTGCCGGTATGGCGGCCATCGGTCATGAACTTCTCGGCCGACAGGCGCGCCTCGAACGCCGCCTGGTACAGGAATTCGGTGTGCTGCACCAGTTCGGCCCAGTTGCTCGCGGGGTGGATGTTCACCTCGATCACGCCGGGGTCGGGCGTGACCTGCAGCAGCTTCAGGCGCGCATCGCGCGGCGGCGGGTAGCCTTCGAGGACGATCTTCACGCCCAGTTCTTCCGCCGTGGCCTCGACGGCGGCGAGCAGGTCGAGGTAGTCGTCGAGCTGCGCGAGCGGGGGCATGAAGACGTAGAGCACGCCGGTTTGCCCGCCCTGCTGCTCGGCCTGCGGGCCGTTGGCCCGCGTGGGGTCGCGCGCCTCCACGCACAGCGCGGTGCGCGTCAGGCCGCCCGCCGACGCGAAGCGCTGCGGCATGGCCTGCGGGGCGGCAGCGGCGGCGCTGGCGTGCTGCAGCACGCGCGGCGCCTCGCCCGCGCGGTAGCGCGCTTGCAGCACGGCGGCATCGGGCAGCGGCTGCTGCGGCGCGCCAGGGTCCTGCGGGATCAGGTAGGGATGGTCGGCCTGGCTCACCCAGGGCAGGCTGTCGAGCGGCAGGCGGTAGCCCATGGGCGAGTCGCCGGGCACGAGGTACATGCGTTCGTCGCGGAAGAACCACGGGCCGGTGCTCCACCGCCCCGCGCCCTCGGCCTGCAAGGGCAGCACGTAGCCAACCACGCTGTCCAGCTTCTGCGCGAACACGCGGCGCAGGCGCGCGCGCTCCAGTTCGTCGTCGAGCCGTGCGTCGAACGGATCGACGTTGACGGGCAGGCGGCGCTCGCGCCAGAGGTAATAGAACACGTCCTCGTAGCCGGGCTGGATGTGGCTGTCCGCCAGGCCCAGCTTGCGCGCCAGCGTGTGGGTGAAGCGGCGCGCGTCCTCGCTGGTGTAGTGCGAGGGCGCGCGCTCGTCGGCGAACAGCGCCGGGTTGCGCCACGTGCCCTGGCCGTCGGCGCGCCAGCAGATGGAGAGCGCCCAGCGCGGCAGTTGCTCGCCCGGGTACCACTTGCCCTGGCCGAAGTGCAGGAAGCCGCCTTGCCCGTATTCGGCGCGCAGCTTGTGCGTGAGTTCCATGGCGAAGCCGCGCTTGGTCGGCCCGAGCGCGTCGGTGTTCCACTCGGGCGCGTCGCGGTCATTCATGGCGACGAAGGTCGGCTCGCCGCCCATGGTCAGGCGCACGTCGCCCGCCGACAGGTCGGCGTCCACCTTTTCGCCCAGGGCCAGCACGGCCTGCCATTGCGCGTCGGTATAGGGTTTGGTGACGCGGGGCGACTCGTGGATGCGCGTCACGCGCATCTCGTGGCTGAACGTCACTTCGGCCTCGTCCACCAGCCCCTCGATGGGCGCGGCGCCCGAGGGCTGGGGCGTGCACGCCAGCGGAATGTGGCCCTCGCCCGCGAGCAGGCCCGATGTGGCGTCCAGTCCGATCCAGCCCGCGCCGGGCAGATAGACCTCGCACCAGGCATGCAGGTCGGTGAAGTCCACCGCCGTGCCGCTCGGGCCGTCGAGCGACTTCACGTCGGGCGCGAGCTGGATCAGGTAGCCCGAGACGAAGCGCGCCGCCAGCCCCAGGTGGCGCAGCAGTTGCACCAGCAGCCAGCCCGAGTCGCGGCAGGAGCCGCTGGCTTTTTCCAGCGTTTCCTCGGGCGTTTGCACGCCGGGCTCCATGCGGATGAGGTACTTGATGTCCTGCGCTACCTGCTGGTTGAGCTGAACCAGGAAGTCGATGGTGCGCTGCCCTTTGTGCCCCATCTGGCGGTTGATCTTGTCCAGGTAGCGCTTGAGCAGCGGCGTCATCGGCCCAGGGGAGAGGTAGGGCGCGAGTTCTTGCCGCAGCACCTTGCGGTATTTGAAGGGCACCGTCTCGGCCTCCGGCTCCAAGAAGAAGTCGAAGGGGTTGTACACCGCCATCTCGACCACCAGATCGACCGTGACCTTGAACGCGCGCGTCTTCTCGGGGAACACCAGCCGCGCCTGGTAGTTGGCGAACGGGTCCTGCTGCCAGTTGATGAAGTGCTGCGCCGGCTCGACCTTCAGCGCGTACGACAGCACCCGGCTGCGGCAGTGCGGCGCGGGGCGCAGGCGCACGGTTTGCGGCCCCAGCTCGACCAGGCGGTCGTAGGTGTAGTGGGTGACGTGGTGGAGTGCGGCGTGAATGGACATGGCGTGTGCGATGGGGGTGGTGTGGCCGGAATGGGGGGCGGCTACTGCGCCTGCCCGTCGCCCGCGCCCTGCGCCAGCACCTGGTGCACGGCGGGCGGCAGGTCGGCGGCGTTGCCGGTGCCGATGCGCACGGGCTGGTGCCGGCGGGCGAAGGACAGGGGGGCGGTGTCCTCGGCCGGGGGGGCTGCGGGGGTGGTCCAGCGCGGGTTGGGAATGCCGGCGAACACCTGGCGCAACTGCTCGCCCCAGGTGCGGCGGATCATGGCCAGGTACTCGCTGGTTTCGTCCAGGCAGGCGAAGCGCGTCACGCGCAGCGTGCCGCGCTCATACACCAGCAGGTCCAGCGGCAGGCCGACCGAGATGTTCGAGCGCAGGGTCGAGTCCATCGAGATCAGCATGCACTTGGCAGCTTCGTCGAGCGAGGTTTGCGCCTGCAGCACGCGGTCCACGATGGGCTTGCCGTACTTGGCCTCGCCGATCTGCAGGTATGGGCTCTCGGGGCTGGCGGCGATGAAGTTGCCCGCCGCGTACACCTGGAACAACTGGCACGGCGCGGCACCGATCTGCCCGCCCAGGAGCAGGCTGACGTTGAAGTCGATGCCCTGCGCCTTGAGCGCCTGGCCGTCGCGCGCGTGCACGGCGCGCACGGCGTCGCCCACGCACTGCGCGGCCTCCTGCATGGTGGCGGCGTTCCAGAGCGAATGCGGGTCGTCCGCGCCGCGCTGCGCCAGCAGCGCCACGATGGCCTGGCTGATGGCCAGGTTGCCCGAGGTCATGAGCGCCAGCAGCCGGTCGCCGGGGCGCTCGAACACGCGCAGCTTGCGGAAGGTGCTGACCTGGTCCACGCCGGCATTGGTGCGGCTGTCGGCCAGGAAGACCATGCCTGCGTCCAGGCAGGCGGCGATGCAGTAGGTCATGGCGGGGGTTCTTCGGTTACTGCTGCACCAGCACGTCCATGCGCATGCTTTCCTCGCCGCCGCCGGTGCGCACGCCGCGCACCGGCGAGGCGCTGGCGTAGTCGCGCGCCACGGCCAGGCGGCAGTGGCGTTCGCTGGCGTACTGGCGGCCGGTCACGTCGATGCTGGTCCAGCCGTGCCGGGGCCACCACAGGTCGGCCCAGGCGTGGGCGGACATGTGGTCGGCATCGGCGTGCAGGTAGCCGCTGACGTAGCGCGCCGGGCAGCCCAGGGCGCGTGCGCAGGCCAGGAACAGGTGGGTGTGGTCCTGGCAGACGCCGTGGCCCTGCGCCAGCACCTGGCTGGCGGCGGTTTGCGCGGTGCGCATGCCGGGTTCGTAGGCCACGCGCTGCGCGATGGCTTCGGCCAGCGCCAGGGCGTCGTCCGGCCCGCGCAGGCCAGCGGGCAGCACGCCTTGCGCGAAGGCGCGGATGCCGTCGTCGTACGCCGTCAGCGGCGTGGGCACGCAGTACGCCTGCACGGGCAGGCGGTTGTCCTCGCCGTGCACGGCGCCGCCGTCGAGCGGGCTGACTTCGATCTGGCCCGTCACCTTCAGCTCGATGGCGTCGTGCGGCTGGGTCAGCGTGAGGGTGTGGGTGATGTTGCCGTAGGCGTCCACCTGCTCCTCCAGCAGGCCGGGGGCCTCGATGTGCCAGCGCAGCAGGCGCTGGTGCTCGTCCTGGCGCGGCGTCAGGCGCAGCACCTGGATGCTGTAGCTCACGGGGTCGGTGTAGTGGTAGCGGGTGGTGTGCTTGATGAGGTGGCGCATGCGTCGCTCCTTGCCGTGGTTCAAAATCAAGATTGATAGCTGCTGGCGCTTACCCCATAAGGGCTGGCGGCCGATTTCATTGAAAAATCCTCAGGAGCTCAAGGGCAGCAGGAAGTCGCGGCCGATGCGCGTGCCCAGGTGGTTCACGCGCGCCAGGAAGTTGGTGAGGAAGCGGTGCAGCCCGGGGCCGCGCAGGATGTCCTCGATGCGCCCGTACTCCAGCTCGGCCAGCAGCAGGCCGGCCTGGCGCTCGGTTTCGGCCGAGCGGCCGTTGGCCACGCGCGCCAGGTTGTCCTTCACGCCGCGCATCAGCGCCACCAGCGAGCTGGGCAGGGTGGCGTTGAGCACCAGCAGCTCCACCACGCGCGAGGGGGTGACCACGTCGCGGTAGACCTTGCGGTACACCTCCAGCGCCGACACGCAGCCCAGGATGGCCGACCAGCGGTAGAACTCGCCCGCGTCGGTGTCGAGCGCCTTGCCCTGTGCCGCGCCTGGCTTGCCGCCTGGCGCCATGGCCTCGTGCTCGTGAAAGCGCACGTCCAGCATGCGCGCCATGTTGTCGGCGCGCTCCAGCTGGCTGCCCAGGCGCATGAAGTGCAGCGCCTCGTCCACCAGCATGGTGTTCTCGGTCACGCCGCGCACCAAGTGCGCGCGGTGCTTGATCCACTCGAAGAACTGTTCGGGGCTGCGTTCGAGCACGCCGTCGTCCAGGTCGCGCAGCAGCGTCAGCCAGGTGAGGTTGATGGTCTCCCACAGCTCGGTGGTCAGGCTGCCGCGCACGGCGCGCGCGTTCTCGCGGCAGGCGCGCAGGCAGGCGTAGATGGAGGAAGGGTTGTCGGCGTCGCGCGCCATGTAGTGGATCACGGCCTGCGGCTGCGGGGCGCCGTAGCGCGCGGCGAAGTCGCCCTCCAGCTCGAACAGGCGCAGCATGGCCTGCCACGACTCGCGGTGCACCGCCTCGTCGCGCGGCAGCAGGGCCAGTTGGGTGTTGACGTGCAGCATGCGCGCGGTGTTTTCGGCGCGCTCGATGTAGCGGCACATCCAGAAAAGATGGTCGGCGGTACGGCTCAGCATGGCGTGGTGCTCCTGTTCATGCTTTTTTTCATTGCGTCATTCCTCCAGCACCCAGGTGTCCTTGGTGCCGCCGCCCTGGCTGCTGTTGACCACCAGCGAGCCCTCCTTGAGCGCCACGCGGCATAGGCCGCCGGGCACGGTGCGGATTTCCTTGCCGCACAGCACGTAGGGCCGCAGATCGACGTGGCGCGGCGCCACGCCCGACTCGACGTAGGTGGGCGTGGTGGACAGCGCCAGCGTGGGCTGGGCGATGTAGTGGCCAGGGTGGGCCAGGATGCGGGCGCGGAACTCGTCCAGCTCGGCGCGGCTGGCCGTGGGGCCGACCAGCATGCCGTAGCCCCCGGCGCCGTGCACCTCCTTGACCACCAGCTCGGGCAGGTGCGCCAGCACGTGCGACAGCTCGCTTGGGCGGCTGCACTGCCAGGTGGGCACGTTGGAGAGGATGGGCTCCTCGCCCAGGTAGAAGCGGATCATGTCCGGCACGAACAGGTAGGTGGACTTGTCGTCCGCCAGCCCGGTGCCGATGGCGTTGGCCAGCGTGATGCGCTGCGCCCGGCAGGCCGAGAGCAGCCCCGGCACGCCCAGGGCGGAGTCGGCGCGGAACGACAGCGGGTCGAGGAAGTCGTCGTCCACGCGGCGGTAGATCACGTCCACGCGCTGCGGGCCGCGCGTGGTGCGCATGTAGACCGTGTTCTGGTCCACGAACAGGTCCTTGCCCTCGACCAGCTCCACGCCCATCTGCTGGGCCAGGAAGGCGTGCTCGAAGTAGGCCGAGTTGTACATGCCCGGGGTGAGCACCACCACGGTGGGGTCGTCGATGTTGCGCGGCGCCACCTCGCGCAGGTTGTCCAGCAGCAGGTCGGGGTAGTGCGCCACCGGGGCCACGCGCGCGCGGCTGAACATCTCGGGCATCAGCCGCATCGACATCTTGCGGTTCTCCAGCATGTACGACACGCCCGAGGGCACGCGCAGGTTGTCTTCCAGCACGTAGAACTCGCCGGCGTTGGCGCGCACGATGTCGATGCCTGCCACGTGGCAGTAGATGTTTTCGGCCACGGTCACGTCCTGCATCTCGGGGCGGTACTGGGCGTTGAGGAACACCTGCTCGGCCGGCACGATGCCCGCGCGCACGATGTCGTGGTCGTGGTAGATGTCGTGGATGAACATGTTCAGCGCGCGCACGCGCTGCTTCAGCCCCTGGTCCAGCCGCCGCCACTCGGCCGCGGGGATGACGCGCGGGATCAGGTCGAACGGGATCAGGCGCTCGGTGCCGTCGGCGTCTCCCGCCATCGAGAAGGTGATGCCGATGCGGCGGAAGTTCAGATCCGCCTCCAGGCGGCGCGCCGCCATGGCCTCGTCAGGCTGGCTGGCAAGCCACTGGGCAAAGGCGTGGTAATGCGGGCGCACGTTGCCTTGGGCGTCCAGCATTTCGTTGAAGGCGCGTTCGGTGATGGTCTTGTCGGCTGCTGCATCGCTCATGGGCTGGGGTCCTCCCCCGCCGCGCCGCTGGTGGCATGGGGCCCTCCGTGGCTACGCAGCGGGAATGTGCTGGTGCCAGGGATAGAGCAGATACCGTGCCACCCGCCGCGCGCACCATGGCGCGGCCTGCCGGACGCCGGATGCGCGCTTTGCGTGCGTGCCGGCGTGGTGGCGGCGCACTGATGCGGTGCCGTGCACCGCCGGGGGGCGCGCCGCCCGGTTCAGGGCAGGCTGGGCAGGCCCGTGGTGGCGCGCATGCCCGCCAGGCCGGGAATCGCCTGGCGCATGGTGTCGGCGAACACGCGCAGCCGTGCCGGGTACAGGCGCGCGTAAGGGTAGACCAGGTGCACCGGCAGTGCGGTGGCTTCCCAGCCGGGTACCAACTGGCACAGGCGGCCGCTGGGCAGGTCCTCCGCCACCAGCCAGGCCGATGCCAGGGCCGCCCCGAGCCCGGCGCGCACGGCGGCGCGGGCGGCGTACAGGCTGTCGGTGCGCAGGCGCGGCTGGATCTTCACCACCGCCTGCTGCCCTGTGGCCGTGTGCACCAGCGTGAATTGCTCGCGGTACAGCAGCGGCAGTTCCACCCAGGGCAGCGCGGCCAGGTCGGCCGGGTGGCGCGGCGGCGTGCCCTGGCCCCACAGCGTGGGGGCGGCCACCAGGATGCGCGGCACCTCGGCCAGGCGCTGCGCCACCAGGCCCTGGTCCGGCACGGCGCCCACGCGGATGGCGCAGTCGATGCCCTGGGCCACGAAGTCCACCGGGTCGTCGCGCAGCAGCCATTCCACCGTGACCTCGGGGTGGCGTGCCATGAAAGCGGCCAGCGGCGCCACCAGCAGTTCCTGGCCGAAGGCGTGGGGCGCCAGCACGCGCAGGTGGCCGCGCGGCTCGTCGTGCGCGCCGCGCAGGTCGGCCTCGATGGCGGCCCAGTTCTCCAGCAGCGCCTTGGCGTGCGCGTAGCAGCGCTCGCCGTCCTCGGTGAGCTTCATGGTGTGGGTGGTGCGCTGCAGCAATTGCAGGCCCAGGGATTTTTCCAGCCAGCGCAGGCGCCGGCTTACCGTGGGCTGGGTGGTGCCCAGCTGCAGCGCAGCCGCCGAAAGGCTGCCCGCCTCCACGATGCGAACGAAGGTTTGCATGAGGGCCAGGCGGTCGAGTCCAGGGGCGGGTGGCTTTGTCATACGTTTTGTGTATAGCTCATCTGCGTATCAGGCTTCTACACAGGATTGTGATGCATGGAGAGAATGCAGGCCATTCCACCCACATGCCCCGGAGCGATTCGTGACCCACCCCTCTTTCCCTCCCATAGCAGGCGCTGCTGCGGTTCCGCGCCCTCTGGTGCTGCTGCTGGCCACCGGCGCCGGGCTGGCCGTGGCTTCCATTTACTACAGCCAGCCCATGCTGGCGGCCCTGTCGCAAAGCCTGGGTGCCGATGCGCGCGCCACCGGGCTGGTGCCTACGTTGACGCAACTGGGTTATGCGCTGGGTATCTTGCTGCTGGCGCCGCTGGGTGACCGTTACGACCGCCGCGCGCTGATTCTGCTGAAGTCGGTGCTGCTGGCCCTGGCGCTGCTGGCCAGCGGCCTGGCACCGGGGCTGTATGCCCTGCTGGGCGCCAGCCTGGTCGTGGGGCTCATGGCCACCATGGCGCAGGACATCGTGCCCGCCGCAGCGGCGCTGGCCCCCGAGGCGCAGCGCGGCAAGACCGTGGGTACGGTGATGACGGGGCTGCTCCTGGGCATCCTGCTGTCGCGCGTGGCCAGCGGCCTCATTGCGCAGCAGGGCGGCTGGCGCAGCGTGTACGTGGCGGCGGCGGTGGCGCTGCTGCTGTTCGGGGCTGCGGCGTGGCGCGGGCTGCCGCGCTTTCCTGTGGCGCAGCCCTTGGGCTACCTGCGTCTCATGGGGTCGTTGTTCACCCTGTGGTCGCGTTATCCCGAACTGCGCCGGGCGGCCTGGGCGCAGGGGCTGCTGGCCGTGGGGTTCAGCGCCTTCTGGTCCACCCTGGCCGTGATGCTGCACGCGCAGTTCCACCTGGGCAGCGCGGCTGCGGGCGCCTTCGGGCTGGCCGGGGCCGCCGGAGCCTTGGCCGCGCCGCTGGCCGGGCGCATGGCCGACCGCCGGGGCCCCGAGCGGGTGACGCGGCTGGGTGCGGGGTTGAGTATGGCCTCCTTCGCGCTCATGGGCCTGGGCCCGTTGCTGCCCGCGCCGGCGCAGATCGGCCTGCTGGTGCTGGCCACCGTGGGGTTCGACTTTGGCGTGCAGGCCACGCTGGTGGCGCACCAGACCCTGGTCTATGGACTGGAGCCCGCCGCCCGCAGCCGCCTCAACGCCTTGCTGTTCACGGGCATGTTCATCGGCATGGCCAGCGGCGCTGCACTGGGCAGCTTCGTGCTGGCGGGCTGGGGCTGGATGGCCGTGGTGGCCCTGGCAACCGTGTTCGCGGGCGCGGCCTTGGCGGTGCGCATGCAGGGAGGGCGCAGCCCCAGCATGGCTGCGGCAGGGGCGTGAGCAGGGGGAGAGATTGCTATTGAATGGATAGCTGCTGGCGCTTGCCGTGCAAGGGCTCCATGCCAAAAATGCTTTGAATCCATGAAAAAAGGCCCCGAAGGGCCTTGCAAGAGAAGTGGGGGAGGGGCGCGTTCAGTCGCGCTCGCCGCCCATGATGCCCAGCAGCGCCAGCAGGCTCTGGAACACGTTGAACAGGTCCAGGTACAGGGCCAGCGTGGCGCTGATGTAGTTGGTTTCGCCGCCGTCGATGATCTGCTTGAGGTCGTACAGCATGTAGGCGCTGAAGATGCCGATGGCGGCGACCGAGATGGCCATCATGCCGGCCGAGGAGCCGACGAACACGTTGATGACGCTGCCGACCAGCAGCACCAGGGCGCCGACCATGAGCCACTTGCCCATGCCCGAGAGGTCGCGCTTGATGACCGTGGCGAGGCTGGCCATCACCACGAAGACGCCCGCCGTGCCCGCGAAGGCGGTCATGATGAGGTCGGTGCCGTTCTTGAAGCCCAGCACCATGCCGATCAGGCGCGAGAGCATCAGGCCCATGAAGAAGGTGAAGGCCAGCAGCACGCCCACGCCGGCGGCCGAGTTCTTGGTCTTCTCGATGGCGAACATGAAGCCGAACGCGCCGCCAAGGAACACGATCAGGCCCAGGCCGCCGCGCAGCGACTGCGTGATGCCCGTGGCCACGCCGACCCATGCGCCGAGCACGGTGGGCAGTAGGCTCAGGGCCAGCAGCCAGTAGGTGTTGCGCAGCACCTTCTGGCGCTGCTCCTGGGATACGGTATAGCCCGTAGAGCCCCAAGTGGTCATTTCGTTGTGCATTGTGTGTCTCTCCGGTTGGTCTGCATGCGAGTACAGGAAGCTGGGCATTCTAGGCGGTGGTTTTTCGTGTGTTATGCAATACCCGAAGCCACAGCATCCTTTTTGGGTGGAATTGTTTTACCTGCGGCCGCAGGGATTGCGCCGCTATCCTTGGAGCTCTTGTATTTCCGAATCGTTCAACCTTTATGAAAACCAAGCCCGAACTCGAACTGGCCGATGTCAAGAAGATCGCCGCCGCCGCCGAAGCGGAAGCGCTGCAGAACCAATGGGCCGTGACCATCGCCATCGTCGATGACGGCGGCCACCTGCTGTGGCTGCAGCGCCTGGACGGCGCGCCCGCAGTTTCGTCGCACATCGCCCCCGCCAAGGCGCACACGGCGGCCCTGGGGCGCCGCGAAAGCAAGGTGTACGAAGACATCGTCAACGGCGGCCGGACCTCGTTCCTGTCGGCGCCCGCGCTGCAGGGCCTGCTTGAGGGCGGCGTGCCGGTCATGAAGGACGGCCAGTGCCTTGGCGCCGTGGGTGTGAGCGGCGTCAAGTCCTCCGAGGATGCGCAGATTGCGCGCGCCGGGATTGCGGCCCTGGGCCTGTGACGCTGGCGTTGGGCAAAAAAAAGAGCCGGGCCCGTGAGGGCGCCGGCTCTTTGGCTTGGTGCAGGGTTTTGCCGCGCGGGGCGCGTCAGACGCGCTTGCGGTATTCACCGGTGCGCGTGTCGATTTCGATCTTGTCACCCTGGTCCACGAACAGGGGCACGGCCACCTCGAAGCCGGTGGCGATCTTCGCCGGCTT
>Ga0222424_100217_pt1 | contig 51438 bp, 36 predicted proteins | sample 2B2ome_FD_182468 | JGI IMG/M metagenome (GOLD analysis project Ga0222424, IMG submission 182468) | Enriched microbial communities from leaf-cutter ant dump, University of Wisconsin, Madison, United States - 2B200A (version 2) | ecosystem: Environmental > Terrestrial > Nest > Insects nest > Nest... | reverse complement strand
CTGCATTCGCTGCTGTTCATCTGGAAGCGCAAGTTTGCTGCTCAGTTGCAGCCGCAGACGGGCTGCATCGTCAGCCAGAGGGTGTGGGGGGAATCTATCGAAATACCTATTTAGCAATCCCCGATTTCTCTTGCAATCAACCTGCCACGCAGATCTTGAGCATGTTCGTGCCCCCCGGCGCCCCCATGGGCTCGCCGCAGGTGATGGCGTACACATCGCCCTTCTGCACGATGTTGCGGCTCTTGAGGTGGCCCTCGGCCTGCTCCAGCGCGGTGTCGCGGTCGGCGCTGGTGTCCATGAGCAGGGGACGCACGTTGCGGTACATGGCCATCTTGCGCTGCGTGGCCACCTTGGGCGTCAGCGCGTAGATCGGGATGTGGATGCTATGCCGGCTCATCCACAGCGCCGTGGCGCCGCTGTCGGTCATGGCCACGATGGCCTTGGCGCCCAGGTGGTGGGCCGTGAACAGCGCGCCCATGGCGATGGACTGGTCGATGCGGCCGAATGTCTGGCCCGTGAAGTCGGCGTCGAGGTGGTGGTCCTCGGCCGCCTCGGCGGCGGCGCAGATGGTGGCCATCTCCTCCACCGTCTCCAGCGGGTAGCGGCCGGCAGCGGTCTCGGCGCTCAGCATCACGGCATCGGTGCCGTCCAGCACGGCATTGGCCACGTCGCTCACTTCGGCGCGCGTGGGCACGGGGTTGGTGATCATGCTCTCCATCATCTGCGTGGCGGTGATCACGACCTTGTCCTGCTCGCGCGCCATGCGGATCATCTTCTTCTGCAGCGCGGGCACGGCGGCGTTGCCCACCTCCACCGCGAGGTCGCCGCGCGCCACCATGATGCCGTCGGAGACGCGCAGGATGGCCTCCAGGTGCGGAATCGCCTCGGCCCGCTCGATCTTGGCGATCAGGCCCGGCCGGTGGCGGAACTCCGAGGCTGCCACGTTGCACAGCTGGCGCGCCATCTCCATGTCGGTGGCGTTCTTGGGAAAGCTCACCGCCACGTAGTCGGCCTGGAAACTCATCGCCGTACGGATGTCCTCCATGTCCTTGGCCGTGAGCGCCGGCGCCGTGAGGCCGCCGCCCTTCTTGTTGATGCCCTTGTTGTTGGACAGCTCGCCGCCCACCTTCACGGTGGTGTGCACGGCCTCGCCGCGCACGGCGTCCACGGTGAGCACGATGAGGCCGTCGTTGAGCAGCAGCACGTCGCCCGCCTTCACGTCGCGCGGCAGCTCCTTGTAGTCCAGGCCCACGCCCTGCACGTCACCCAGCTCGGTGCGCGAGGCATCGAGCACGAACGCCGCGCCCTGCTCCAGCTGCACCCGGCCCTCGGCGAACTTGCCCACGCGGATCTTGGGCCCCTGCAGGTCGGCCATGATGGCCACCTCGCGCCCGGCGCGCTGGGCCGCGGCGCGCACGATGGCCGCGCGGTCGATGTGGTCTTGCGCCTTGCCGTGGCTGAAGTTCAGCCGCACCACGTTGACCCCGGCGCGGATCATGGCCTCCAGCAGCGCCGGGTCGCTCGATGCGGGGCCCAGGGTGGCGACGATCTTGGTGGCGCGGCGTGGGGGCATGGCTTGTCTCTTTCAGTGGATGTAATTGGGTTTCAATTCTCACACGAAAGCGGTTACAAGCGGGTTACGCTTTCCTGCACCGCAGCGCGGCCAGCCCCAGCAGCGCCGACAGCGCCAGCAGGCCCCATTGCGTCAGCGTGGGAATGGCGGCGGCCGGTGCGGGCGCGGCGGGCGGCACGGCGGTGGCGTCGCAGGCGCCGGTGTAGGGCTGGGGGGCGCTCCAGCGGCCGGGGGTCATCTGCACGCCGCCCCCGGCAACGCCATCGTCAAAGCTGCCGCCCCAAGGCGCCTGCACGCCAAACACGAGGGGGTTGCCGTCCGCACCCCAGCCACCGGCCACACCGCCAGCGGGAAGACCGCTGACCCCAAAAGCTGCCCAGGGCAGCGCCACCACGCCGGTCGTGACGGCAGAGAACACCGCCGTCAGCGCGCCCGCCGCGTTGGTCACGGCACTGCCCGCACCCTGGGCCACGCCGCCCAGGTTCAGCGCCACGGTCACGCTCTGCGCGGGGCCTGGGCTCCAGCGCCAGAAACCGCAGGTCAGGCGGTTGATGCCCCAGCTTTGATTGGCTGCCGTGCTGCCGCCGTTGTCGAACACCAGCGTGAGGGTGAAGGCCGCGCCATCGGGCGCGTAGGTGGGCATGCCGGAGTTGGCAATGGTCCCGTGGTACGTGGTGGTATACGGCACCGCCATGGCGCCCCCGCCCGCCAGCAGCGCCGCCGTGGCGGCCAGGGCGCGCAGGCCGGGCCGGAGATTCAAGGGACTGGAATTTCTCATGCTCTGCATTTTGTAGCTGCTTGCGCTTGACTGGCAAGCGCTGGCGGCCAGAACCATTCAAACCCTGCGGCGCAGCGCCGCCAGCCCCAGCAGCACCGACAGCAGCAGCAAGCCCCACTGCGACAGCGTGGGAATCGCCGCCGCACCTGTCGGCAGCGCCAGCGGCATGAACGGATCGGCGATGGCGCCGGGCGTGGCGGTGTCGTTGTCGCCCGTGCCGTCGTCCTGCACCGTGTAGGCCACGGTGTCGCCGGTGACCATGCCGTACGGGAACCACGCAGCGCTCGCGCCCTGCTGGGGCGGGCCGAACTTGTAGGGCTTGAGGCCCGCGAGCCTGCCCGCCGGATAGGTCACCTGCACAGCCAGCGCGGCGCCCGCGCAGCCGCTGGCGGTGAAGTGCAGCACGCCCAGCGGGTGCGTGGCCCCGGCGGGGGCGCCGGGCGGCGCGTTGTCGTCGATGGTGAGCGAGCCCAGCGTGCAGCCCGGCGGGTTGCCGCTGATGGCGACTTCCGCCGTGCCGCCGCCGGGCAGGGGCAGCGCCGGATGGCCCAGCGTGCCAGGCGTGGCGCTGGCCTGCGCGGGCGCACCGGGGCCGACGGCATTGACGGCGCGCACCTCGAAGCCGAGGGCCGTGCCGTTGGCAAGGCTGTCGATCTGGCAGGGCGATGCGGTGCAACTGGCGGGCTGGCCGTCCACCGTCACCGTGTAGCCGGTGACGGTGCTGCCGCCGTCATCGGCGGGCGCGGCCCATTGCAGGCGCACGCTGCCGTCGCCCGGCGCGGCGATCAGGCCCGTGGGCACAGTGGGCAGGCCGAAGGTGCTGCCTGATGCCGTCGCGGCCACGGCGCTGTCGCCCGCCGCGTTGCGCGCCACCAGGGTAAAGGTGTGGGCCCCGCCGTCGGCCAGGCCGGACACGGTGCAGCCCAGGGCCGAAACGTTGCACACCTCAGTGCCGCCGCCTGTGGTGTGGATGACCACGTAGCTGTCGGCCCCGGCGGCGGTGCTCCAGGCCAGGGTGAGGGTGCCTGGGGCGGACGGCGTGGCCGTGAAGCCTGCGGGCGTGGCGGGCAGGGCCAGGGTCTGGCCGGACGCCGTCGCCAGAAGGCCGCTGCCTGCGTCGGAATACCCCGTCAAATGGAAATCAACGCTGTCGCCATCGGGCAGGCCGGTCAGCAGGCAGGCGGTCGATGCGGTCTGGCACACCGTGGCCCCGCCGACCACCTTGGTGACCCGGTAGTACACGCTCTCGGGCGACGCGGCCCAGCTCAGGGCGATCTGCCGCACCTGGTCGGTGCTGGCCGTGAAGGTGACGGACGAGAGAGGAGCCGTGTCCATCCGCTCCACCGCGCCCAGGTCGCACGCACCCGCCACCGTGGGGCGCGCCGCGCCGCGCTGGTCGGTTTCGCCCACGGCGCAGTCAGCCTTGTTGCGAGCCGCGCTGCCGTTGGGGAGCAGCATCGTCCAGGTGGGGCCGCCGTTGTCTTGCAGCTGGTCGAGATTCGGGTTGAAGACGAAGGGGTTGCCGCTGAAAAGCGCTCCCCCCCAGGCGTACACGTCGCCGCTGCCGCCTTGCACAAGGCTGCCCGTGAGGTCGCCAAGGCTGGTGCTGGCACCTTGCAGGCTGATCTGATTGCCGTAGCTGGCGGTATTGCCCCAAAAAATCGACGCCGTGATGGTGGCCTGGGTACCGTCTTGGGCGTGGAGCGCGCCGCCGAAGCTGGATGACGTGTTGTTGGCAAAGGTCACATGCGCCACGCTGGCAGCCGTGGTGCCGACGAGATGGACCGCGCCGCCCATGGTGTTCGTGCCGGTGGCCGCATTGCCGCTGAAGGTGGAATGCGCAATGGAGGGGCTGCCGGTGGCGTTGCTCAGGATGACGATATCCACCGTCAGCCCGCCGCCATACCAGGCGGCCGTATTGCCGCTGAAGGTGCTGTGGGTGATCTCGGGGCTGCTCTTGCCGTTGTCTTTGGCGAATGTGTACATGCCGCCGCCGCTGTTGGCGGCCAGGTTGCCGCTGAAGGTGACGTTGGCAATGCGCGGGCTGCATTCCCGGTTGGCACCCACAGCCAGGCAAAGCAGACCCGCGCCATCGCTTTCCCAGCCGCTGCCGTCGGCCTGTCCGCCGGTGATGGTCAACCCGTCGATCACCGTGTTGGCGGGGGTGAAGGCGATGGCGTTAGAGGCCTGGTTGATGCGCAGTACGTGGTAGCTGTTGCCGCCCGCGATGCCGCTGGTGCCCAGCACGATGTTGTCGGTCGCGGTGTCGTTGCCGTCGATGTCGCCCGACAGCACCGTCAGGCGGCTGTTGGCGGCGCGCTGGTTGCGCTCCGTCTCGTTGCCCGCAAAGCCGCCGTACAGGTGCAGCGGGCGGGGGATGTTGAACGAATCCGCGCGCTGGGTGCCGGGCTTGTACACGCCCTGCATGAGCCAGATTTCGGTGCAACTGGCCGTGCCCAGCGCGGTTTGCAGCGCCATGGTCTTGTCCCAGGCAGAGCCGTCGCCCGTGCCGACGGGCGCGGCGCGGCACACGTCAGCGTGCGCGCCGCCAGCGGCGCAGGCCAGCAGCAGGGGCAGCCAGAGGCGTTGCAGGGTGAAGGTGCGTGATTGACTCATGTTTTGATAGCTATTGGCGATTGATGGACGGGCGCTAGCGGTCGTTTTTGCTTGAAATTCCGCGCCGCAGCGCCGCCAGCCCCAGCAGGGCCGACAGCAGCAGCACGCCCCACTGCGACAGCGTGGGAATGGCCGCCGCGCCGCCCGCGCCTGCGGCCAGCAGGGCCGGGGCGCCCGCGTCCACGATGCGGCCATTGGTGGCGTCCAGATCGTCGTCGCCCAAAGCGCCGTCGGTCAGGGTCAGCACCACGGTGTTGCCGCTGATGGCGGCGTGGGGGTAGGCGTACCAGCCCGCCGCTGCGCCGGGGCGCGGGCCATGCTTCCAGAAGCGCGCACCGGCGGGCACCGGCTGCGGGTAGGTGATGGTGATCTGCACCGTGCTGCCCGGCGTGCAGCCGTCGAGCACGAAGTCGAACGGGTCCGCCGCCAGCGTGACATGGGCGGGCGGCGCGGGCAGTGTGGCGGTGCTGATGAAGCCTGCGCTGGCAAAGCCGCAGGTGCTGCCGCCGCCCGTCACGGTGACCTGCGCCGTCTCGCCGGGGTCGCTGGGCAGGGGCAGCGCGGGCGGGGTGGCCGGGCCGGGCGCGCGGTAGCCGTCGCCGCCGCGCACCAGGCGCAGGGCTTGCGGGGCGGTCTTGGCGGCGGGGCTGGAGCTGCCGTCGGCAAAGTCCACGCCCCAGGCCTGCGCGGGGGCGGGGTGGTAGCTGGTGGAGGACCAATAGGCACCCAGCCCTGGAACGGACAGGTCCACGGTGGATTCCAGCTCGGTGCGGTTGGGCACGCGCCAGTCGGCGTGGCCCTGGTGGCCCGCGCCGTTGGCCGTCTGCGCGGCTTGCAGGGCCTGTTGCCAGGTAAGGGCGGCGGGCGTGCCGGTGCAGGTGTTGCCGGATGCGGCCTGGCCCCAGGCGCAGGTGTCCCATTGCAGCGGGGCGGCGTGGGCCAGTCCGCTGGCGGCGAGGGTGGCGGCCAGCAAAAGTTTCAAGCTTTTTCGGCCTGTAGCGCCCGTCAGGCAAGCGCTGGCAGCTTTGTTTTTGATAGCAGCCATCATTTCACCTCGTAGATTTCAATGCTCACGCTGGCGGGCTCGCTTTCGTTGCCATCGACATCGACCGCCGTGTAGGTGAAGACGTCAGAGCCGGTGAAGGTGGTGCTGAAGGGCACGTAGCAGAGGGTGTCGGCGTAGAAGCCCCAGGGGCTGACGGGGCCGGGCACGGGCGCACGGCTGCCGGTGATGCCAACGTGGTCGGGCACGGAATCCACCGTGTCGCCCAGGGGCACGCTGATGCCGCTGGTGGATGCGGTGGACGTGGCAGATTTGGTGGACAGGGCGGCGGCGCGGGCGGGGCTGGGCACAACCCTGGCGGCGGATTGCGTGCCCACTTTGACCATGCCGGTCTTGGGCAGCACGTAGTCAAAGCTGCCGCGTGCGCTGGCAAAGCGGATCGCCTCGTCGCCGTCGGGTGTGAGGCGTGCCACGTAGTCGGTCAGGAAGCCTTCGCTCGGGTACGTCTTGATGCGGAACAGCGGGTCGTAGCGCAGGGGGTAGGTGACGCTCACCTCGGGGTCGGTGTCGATGTCGTGCGCGTGCATGGTGACGGGGATGCAGGCGGCCTTCCACGGGTGCTTGATGTTCACGTCGAAGGCGAAGGGCACGGGCGTGATGAAGATGTCGAAGGACTTGACGGTGGTGTCCACGCCGCCGCCTGCGGTGCCGCCGTCGTCTTGCAGCGTCACTTCCACCCGCACGCGCCCGGCGGCGGAGGCCCAGCGGAAAACGTCGCGCACCGGCCATTGGCTCGGGGGGGTGTTGGGGGGGAGCTGCGGGTCATACACGGGCAACTGGCCCTCGGGGTGGATGCGGTGCTCCACGGTAAAGGTCAAATCGCCGGTGGCCGGGTCGATGGCGGGGGGCACGTCGAAGGTCAGCGTCTTTTCGCCCGGCACGGGCAGCAGGCGCACGGTGGCGGTGAGCTGCTGCCCGGCCTCGCGCGCGGGGCCGGGGGTGATGCCGGTGGCCCAGCCGGGGTAGCTGCGCGGGCCGGGCATTTCGTTGTTGGACAGCACGATTTCCGCCGCGCCCAGAGTGATGGTGGGCGGCTGGTTGACGGGCAGGGCCACCAGGCGGGCGGCGTGGGTCTGGGTCTGGGGGATTTTTGTGGTGTTGCCGTCGGCAAAGTCCACGGCCCAGGCGTTCGCGCCCTGCGCGTCGCTGCTCCAGTACGGGGCGTTTTGGGTGTTGGGCATCGTGCTGGCGGGGTGGCTGGCGCCGTGGTGGACGGTGGTCAGCAGCTCGCGCCGCGTGGGCAGCCGCCAGCCGCTGGCGATGCCGCAGCGGCTGTAGGCCATGCCGTTGAAGCTGGCCCAGGGGCCGGTCAGGGTTTCGTCCGACCAGGTGAGGCCGGTCACGCGGTCCTGCACGCAGCCGCTGTCGGCCACCAGGTCGAACGCCGCCGCGCCCGCCTGCGCGTCGCGGCCAAAGCGGCCGTCCTGGCCGGGGTGGGCCGATGGCGCGGCGCAGAGGATGGCCATGCCCGCGCTGTCGGTGCAGGCCACCTGGCCCGTGTCGCCGCGCCCGCCTGCCACGCCCAGCGTGACGGGCTGGCCCACCAGCACGCGCACGGCGGCGGGGGCCGAGGTGCCGTTGGCCGACGTGGCGGTGTAGGTGAAGCTGTCTTCGCCCCAATACCCGCTGGCGGGCGTGTAGGTGGCGGTGCTGCCGCTGACGGTGACGCCGCCGTGCGCGGGCTGGGTGGCGGCGGCGTAGGTCAGCGGCCAGGGGCCGCCGGGGTTGCCGTCCTGCGCCGCCAGGGGGATGGCGGTGGCCGTGCCGTGCGGCACGAACTGGCGGCCCGGCTGGGCCACGGGCAGGCCGGCGGCGGCCACGTCGATGGTGGCGGGGACGGTGGCTGACGTGCCGTAGCGCCCGACAATGCGGTAGGTGAAGCTGTCCGGCCCGCTGTAGTTGATGGTGGGCGTGTAGGTAGCGGCGTTGAGGTGGAACGTGGCGCTGCCGTGTGCGGGCGGGGTGACGAACTCGAACGTGGGCGCGTAGTTGGTCTGCGTCAGGCTGAAGTTGACGTTGGAATAGGTCAGGAGCAGGTCGCGCGTGGTGTTGAAGGGCACGCTGAAATGCTGGTTGTCATACGCCAGCGGCGGCAGCGGCGCAGCCACGGTGATGTGGACCGTTGCCGGGGCCGAGGTGCCGTGGGCGTTGCTGGCGGTGAAGGTGATGCTGTCGCTGCCGTAGTAGTCGGGCGCGGGCTGGTACGAGAAGGTGCCGGTTTGCAGGTTGAGCGAGTTGCCGAAGAAGCTGCCGTGCGACGGCCCGCTGGTGATGGCGTAGGTCAGCGCATGCGGCCCGCCGGGCGTGGCGTCCGCCGCTTGCAGGGCGACGAAGACGACCTTGTTGAAGGCGGTCTGCACGGACTGCGATTGGGCGGTGATGGGCTGGGCCTGGGCGGCGCTGGCGAACAGCCAGGGCAGCAGGCAGGCCAGCAGGAATTTCAAGCCTGTTTGGGCGGTAGCTCCTGTCAAACAAGCGCTGGCAGCTATGTTTCTAGTAGTTATCGCCATCACTTGATCTCGAAGACTTCGATGCTGACCACGCCGGGTTGGCTGACGTTGCCGTCCGGGTCGGTGACCTGGTAGGTGAAGGTGTCGGAACCGACGAAGGTGCTGCTGAACGGCACGTAGCACCAGGTCATGGCGAAGTTGAAGCTCGCGCCAGGGGTTTGCTCGTTGAGCCAGGTGATGTGCGCGGGGCGCGGTTCCATCACCTCTTGAATGCCGGGCAAGGGGTCTTGCACCACGGCCTGCACGCTGGCGGCCTGGGTGCCCACTTTGACCATGCCGGTCTTGGGCAGCACGTAGTCAAAGCTGCCGCGTGCGCTGGCGAAGCGAATGGCCTCGTCGCCGCTGGGGGTGAGGAACGACACGTAGTCGGTGATGAAGCCCTGGGACGGGTGGGTGAGGAACTTGAACGTGGGATACGGCCACCAGGGCGCGCCGTGGTACCAGCTGTCGGGAATGACCCAGTCGGTGTCCGGGTCCATCGCGCCCATGGTGAAGGGGATGCAGGCGGGCTTCCACGGGTGCTTGATGTTCGGGCTGAGCACGCTGGGCACGGGGTCGAGGAAGATGGTGAAGTCGCCGCTGGCGCTGTCTTGCCCGCCGTGGGCCGTGCCGCCGTCGTCCTGCAAGGTGACGCGCAGGCGCGCCAGTCCTGCGGAGGAGACCCAATAGTCACGGGTGGGGCGTGCCTGGGCGTCGTAGTTGGCGATGCGGTGCCGAAGGGTGAAGGTCAAATCGCCCGTGGCCGGGTCGATGGCGGGCGGCACGTCGAATTCCAGCGCCTTGGGGTCGCCCGGCTGCAACGGCAGCAGCTCCACCTGGGCCGTCAGGTGCTGCCCCGCCTCGCGCGCTGGGCCGGGGCTGATGCCGGTGGCCCAGGCGGGGTAGGCGCGTGGGCCGGGCTTGTCGCCTTGCGGCACGACGATGTTGGAGCCCAGGGTGAGGGTGGGAGGCTGGTTGGCGAGTTGGGTCACCAGACGCGCGGCGTGGCTTTCGGCCTGGGTGATCAGCCGGGTATCGCCGTCGGTGAAGTCCACGGCCCAGGCGCTGCCGCCCTGCACGTCGCTGCTCCAGTACGGCGCGCTTTGGGTATTGGGCAAGGTGCTGGCGGGGTGGCTTTGGCCGTGGTGCACGGTGGACAGCAGCTCGCGCCGCGTGGGCAAGCGCCAGCCGCTGTCGATGCCACAGCGGTCATAGGCCATGCCGTTGAAATCGGCCCAGGGCGCGGGGGCCAGGGTTTCGTCGGCCCAGGTGAGGCCGGTCACGCCGTCTTGCACGCAGCCGTTGGCGGAGGCAAGGCTGAAGGCGGCAGCACCCGCCTGCGCGTCGCGGCCAAAGCGGCCGTCCTGGCCGGGATGGTCGCCGGGGGCAGCACAGGCGATGGCAAGGCCCACGCTGTCGGTGCAGGCGGTCTGGCCGGTGTCGTTGAGCTGGGCCTGGGCCAGCGCGGGCAGCAGCAAAAGCAACGACGCGGCAAGCCGCGAAACGGGAGGCATGACAGGATGGAGGACTACGTTTTTAATAGCTGAAAACCCAGCATGGGAAGGCACTGGATCCCAAAACACCACAAGCCCAGCAGCCCCGGGCGCAGGTGTTGAAAAGTGTATGAACCGCCCTGCGCACCGCCGCCACGGCCTTGGGTGCGGGCGTCCCAGGTGTGGTGATTGCGTCCCGCGTCCCTACAATCCGGGCCATGTCCACGCCCCCGCCGCCCGCCCTGCTGGCCCGCTTCGCCACCGGCGACCTGGAGCCCGCGCTGCGCACGGAGGCCTGGCGCGAGATCGCCCACCGCTGGGTGGACTTCCGGCCCGCGCCCGACGTGCCGCTGGAGGCCGAGATGACCATCCTGGACAGCGCGGCCTGCACCCTGGGCACCACGCGCTCGTCGGCCTACGAGATGCGCACCGGATCGCGCCGGGCGCAGCGCGACGACATGGTGGTGCTGACCCTGCTCCAGTCGGGCACGCTGCTGCCGCAGGACTACCCGCTCAAGGGACCGGGCGCGCTGAACCTGTGCGCCCCGGAGCAGATGGGCAGCTACCGCTGGGGCCATGGCGCGCGGCAGGTCTTCCTGGCCCTGCCGCGCCAGGACGTGCGCGCCGCCCTGGGGCGCGAGGCCGGCACCGAGCTCCTCACCGCGCGCTGCGCCCTGGCCCCGGCGCTGGCCAGCCAGATGCACCACATGGCCCTGCTGCTGCGCCAGCCCGGCGCGGTGGACGCCGTGGAGTACGCGGGCCTGCTGGACGCCACGCGTGCGCTGGCCCTGCTCACGCTGCGCAACCTGGGGCGCCAGGGCGCAGCCGCCGACCTGCCCGATCTGAACGAAGACCTGCACGCGGGCCGCTACGCGGCGGCGCTGCGCTTCATGGAGCGCGAGGCCCACCGCCACGGCCTGGACGCCGCGGCCATCGCACGCGGCGCGGGCTGTTCGCGCTCGCGGCTGTACGAGGCGTTCGCGGCGCGGGGCGCGACGGTGATGGGCACCCTGCGCGAGCTGCGCCTGCAGCGCGCCCGGGTGCTGATCGAGCAGGACGCACGGCCGCACCTGGGCGCGGTGTCGTGGCGCTGCGGCTTCACGGACGCGTCGGGCTTCAGCAAGCTGTTCAAGGCCCGCTTCGGGCTGCCGCCCACCGAATGGCACCAGCAGGCGCGGGCAACGCCCCAGGCGCTGGGGCAGGTGGCGTGACGTGGGGTGCGGGCGGGGGAAGTTCACTCTTGTTTTGATAGCTTTCAGCACATGCGGTATCTGGGCTGAAGGCCGATCTACGCCGCACGGTGGCTACACTGATTGACGAACAGTTACGTTTTTCGCCCGCAGCGTACCCAGGGCGCTGCCGCGCGCCTATCCACTAATCAGTAGGGGTTGCGCCCCCCGAGCCACCACACAAGAGCCATGCAAGACACTCCGGCCCCGGCCGCCCGGGAAGCCATCCACCGCCTGTGGGACGAGCTGGCCGACTTCGAGGTGGGCCAGACGGAGGCCGCCGTGCGCCACCTGAAGTCCGCCCTGTGCGGCATGGTGGACGCATGGAACGCCACCTGGGCCGGCGCCATGCGCCTGGGCGACGGCCGGGACGGCGACCCGCTGCAGGGCTGGCGCGTGACCACCACGCGCGTGCTCCACCCTTTCGAGCCTGACCCGCAGGGCCCGTTCGAGGAACTGCAGCAGCGCTGGAACGAGCGCGAGATGGACCCGTCCTTCCTGCTGCCGATGCGCGACATCGGCACGTTCAGGACCTACGGGCACCGGCGCGACATGCCGGCGGAGTGGTTCGACGGGCCGGCCTACCGGACCTTCAGCGCCCCCTTCGGCACCATCGATTCCGTCTGGGTGGGATTTCCGATCAACGGCGACGCCGAATCGCACTTCGGCTTCTATGCGCGCCACGTCTTCACCGACGAGGACATCGCGCTGCTGGCCTATGCCATTCGCGGCATCAAGTGGTTCCACCGCCAGATCATGCTGACGCATGGCCCGCTGATCGCCAAGGCGCCGCTGACCCCGACCGAGCGCAAGGTGCTCGCGCTGCTGCTGACCCAGGCGTCGGAAAAGCAGATCGCCGCCCAGCTGGGCCTGGCCGTGTCCACCACGCACCAGCACGTGGTGGCGCTGTTCCGCAAGTTCGGGGTGCGCAGCCGGGCCGGGCTGATGAGCCTATGGCTGATGTGAAGCGTTACAGCCAGGGATGCGACAGCGCATGCGCCAGCACGTGCGCGAGGATGGCCGCTTCGAGCCCGTAGCGCGCAAACAGCCAGCCCGCCACCAACCCGAAGGCCGCATTGCCCACGAGCACGAAGGCCACGACCTCCGGCGTCAGCTCCCCCGCCAGGGACTGCGCCGCGGGCAGGTGGCCCAGCGCGAACAGCAGGGCGCTGAGGACCACCGCCAGGGCGACCAGCCCCCGGCCGGGCACGCCCTGGCCGCGCTGACCCAGGCGCCAGCCCAGCCACAGCAGCAGCGTCATCACACCCCAGCGCACCAGCAGTTCCTCGGTGATGCCGCCGTACAGCAGCTTGACCAGCAGCGGCATGGCGCTGGCAGGGTCCGCCGGCCGGAGCGCGCCGGGCTGCACCAGCGACAGGCTCCACAGCCACGCGGCCCCGGCCAGGCCGCCGCACACGCCGGGCAGCAGCTGGGGCCGCAACGCGGGCACCACGGGCTGGCCGGCCACCCAGGCGGACAGGGCGGGCGCGCGCAGGCCCACGCGCGGCGCCAGCCGCACGCCCACGGCCACCGCCAGGGCCAGCAGCGCGGCGGTCTGCGCGCCGCTGAGGAGCAGCACGGCCCACAGCGGCCAGCGCAGCAGCTCCGCATGCGCCGCCAGGGGCGGCAGCAGCGCCCACACCACGGCGGCCACGCCGGGCAGGCCCAGCAGCCACAGGGCAAGGCCGAACTTCATCTCAATTTTCCATAGCGCTATGCGCCGCCCGCTGCCAATGAAACGGGCGTGGCCCAGGCGAGGGCAGCCGCGCAAGGGCCGCCCCGCCGCGCTGGCTGCGTCCCCCTGCCCGCAGTGCGCAGCACTGCGAGAGCGGGGGGAAGGCGCGAAGCGGCTCAGGGGGGTGCTTCACTTCATCCACGCATCAGCGCCTCGATCTCATCGGCCTTCACCGGCACGCCGCGCGTGATGAGTTCGCAGCCGGCGTCGGTGACGATGGCGTCGTCCTCAATGCGGATGCCGATGTTGTGGAATTGCGCGGGCACGCCATCGGCCGGGCGCACGTAGATGCCGGGCTCGATGGTCAGCACCATGCCCGGGCGCAGGATGCGGCTGGGGCGATTGGTGATGGTCTCGCCCGAGAGCGGGTCCTTGCGCTCGCTCACCTGGCCCACCTCGCCGGACTCCACGTAGCTGCCGCAGTCGTGCACGTCCATGCCCAGCCAGTGGCCGGTGCGGTGCATGTAGAACTGGAAGTAGGCGCGGCTGTCGATCACGTCCTGCGCCGTGCCCGCCTTGTTGCGGTCGAGCAGGCCCAGATCCAGCATGCCCTGCGCGAGCACGGCCACGGTGGCGTCGTGCGGGTCGTTGAAGCGCGCGCCGGCCTTCGTGGCGGCCACGGCGGCGTCCTGGCTGGCCAGCACCAGGTCGTACAGCGCGCGCTGCGGGCCGGTGAACCTGCCATTGGCCGGGAAGGTGCGCGTAATGTCGCTCGCGTAGCCGTCGAGCTCGCAGCCCGCGTCGATGAGCACCAGCTCGCCGTCGCGCACAGGCGCCGCGTCGGCGCGGTAGTGCAGCACGCAGGCGTTGGCGCCCGCGGCCACGATGGAGCTGTAGGCGGGGTACTGCGAGCCGGCCTCGCGGAAGGCATGCAGCAGTTCCGCGTCCAGGTGGTACTCGCGCACGTCCTCGCCCGCGCGCAGCATGCGGGCCGAGCGCTGCATGGCGCGGATGTGGGCCTGCGCGCTGATGGCGCTGGCGCGGCGCATGATGTCCTGCTCGTGCGCGTCCTTCACGAGCCGCATCTCGTCGAGCAGCGTGCACACGTCGTTCTGCTCGGCCGGGCAGAGCGCACCGTAGCGCACGCGGGCGCGCACGGCGTTGAGCCAGCCTTCCACGCGCGCGGCCAGGCCGGCGTGGATGGCGAAGGGGTACCACACGGTGGTGCGGTTCTCCAGCAGGCGGGGCAGCCGGGCGTCCAGCTCGGCGATGGAGTGCGCCGCATCCACGCCCAGGGCGACGGGCGCGGCGGCGGGGCCCAGGCGGTAGCCGTCCCAGATCTCGCGCTCCAGGTCCTTGGGCTGGCAGAACAGGGTGCTCGTGCCCTCGGCCGTCAGCACCAGGCAGGCGCCGGGCTCAATGAAGCCCGTGAGGTAGTAGAAGTAGCTGTCATGGCGGAACAGAAAGTCCGTGTCCCGGTTGCGCGGGCGCTCCGGCGCGGTGGGGATGATGGCGATGCCGCCTGCGCCGAGCATCGAGGCTAGGCGGGCGCGGCGCTGGGCGTAGGGGGATGGCTGTGGGATCATCCGCGCATTTTGGGGCATCCGCACGCTGCCCCGCCCCGTTTGCCGGAAATCCCATGCTTGCCTTTGCTTCATCCCTGCTGCACTTCGTCCTGGCCACCCTGCTTCCGCTGCTGGGGCTGGCGCTGACGGCGGCCCTGCTGCTCTACGGCATGTACGTGCGCTGGCTCGACGTGCCCCAGAAATGGCTGCTGGACCGGCGCGCGCTGCAGGTGCTGTGCGCGGTGGCCGTGGCGCTGGATGCGCTGCTGCTCCTGCAGCTCTACCTGCCGCACAGCGCCCGCCAGGCCCGGCAGGACGGCGCCGCCGTGCGCGCCGGCCGTGAGCGCTTCGTGCTGCCGCGCGACTACCAGTACGGCGAGCTGCTCATCCCCCAGGGCAGCTTGATCAACCGCAACGACCCGTTCGACAAGGGCGAGCCGAACCGCCCGCTGGCGCTGCACGGGCTGGAGGCGGTGCGCTTCGCACAGCCGGTGGAGGTGGCCGGCGTGTGGGCCAGCGCGCTGCAGGCCGTGCCGGTGCGCGTGGAACTGGCGCAGGACCAGACCATCGGCCCCGTGTACCGCTTCGACAGCGCCAGCCAGGGCTGGGTGCCGCACAAGGTAGTGCCGGCCATGGCGTGCAAGAAGGGGCAGATCGCCGTGTTCCACGTGCCGCACATTCCCTACGACGTGCAGGCCGAGGTGGGCAAGCCCGCGCCGGACGGGCCGGACGCCCGCTTCCTGCCCAGCCAGTGGCTGTTCCGCAACTGCGAGAACGGGCCGGCGATCAGCGTGGAGCCTGCGGCGGCGGTTCAGCGTTGAGCTGCGCCAGGCGCTCGGGCGTGCCCACGTCCGTCCAGCGGCCGGTGTAGAGCTGCGCGCTGACGCGGCCCGCATCCATGGCGGCGCGAAGCAGCGGTGCGAGCGGCGCGGCCACGCCCTGCGGATTGCCAGGCTCGATGTTGCACCATGGCGGCGCGAACAGCTCGGCACGCAGCAGCGCGATGGTGCTGTAGGTGTAGCGCGGCGCCGGGTCGCCGGCGGGCAGGTTCAGCGCAAGGCCGTCCGCCGACAGGCCGAAGTCGCCGCGCGGGTTGTGCGGCGGGTTGGGCACCAGCCACAAATGGGCCAGGTGGCCGCTGGCGGCGAAGGCCTGCACGGCGGCCGCGTCGAACACGAAGTCCGGCGCGAACACGTCGCCCGCCGCGAGCCAGAACACCGGCCCGAGCTGCGGCAGGGCGCGCGCGATGCCGCCGGCGGTTTCGAGAGCGCCGCCGAAGTCCACGCCCTCCTGCGAGTATGAAATCGATAGCTGTTTGCGCCCGCCCAGAAAGCGCTCGGAGCCAAAAACACCTGAAAAATAATCGCTGATCTGGCTGCCCAGCCAGGCGGTGTTGACCACGACGCGCTCCACGCCCGCGTCCTGCAGCGCCTGCAGGTGCCACTGCAGCAGCGGCCGCCCCTGCACGGTGAGCAGCGGCTTGGGCGTGGCGTCGGTCAGCGGGCGCATGCGCTCGCCCCGGCCCGCGGCGAGCAGCATGGCGGGGGCCTGGGCCGCGCCCTGTGCGCCGTCCACCGCGCCGCGCTGCAGCGCGTGGTGCCGGGCGGCGGCGGGCTGGAACAGGGCCAGCAGCGCATCCATGAGCGCGTGGGCCTTGGCAGAATGGTCCGCCTCGAAGTTGCACACGTACACGTCCAGCGTGACCGCACACCGCTCGGGCCAAGTGTGCACGCACAGGTGCGACTCGGCCAGCAGCACCGTCGCCGTCACCCCGCCGGGGCCCTGCGCCGTGGCCGGGAACGTGTGGAACAGCTGCCCCACGGGCTGCAGCCCGGCCGCGCGCACGGCGTCGAGGCAGGCCTGGCCCAGCACATCGGCGTCCAGCAGCCAGTGCGGCGCGCAGCGGCAGTCCTGGAGATCGGCGGTGAGGTGCAGTCCTTGCATGGGCCGCACTGTAGTGCATCACCCCATGGCAGCGGCCGGAGCCGAGCGCTGCACATAATGCGCGCTCGCTTGTTGCAGCCGCCCCTTCTTCCCGCGCCATGCCGTCGCAGTTCCCTTCCTCCACCCCTTCCGCCGCCGAACGCCAGCGGCTATGGCATGCGCTGGGCATGCTCTGCGGGCTGGGCCTGGGGCTCGCGCCCGTCGCGCCCGAGGTCTGCGCCGTGCTGCGCACGCTGGTGGGGGCCGATGCGGCCGCGCTGTTCTGGCTGGACGCGCAGGGGCGGCCCGAGGGCTTCTTCCACGAGGATTCGCCCGCCGATGCGCAGGACCTGTTCCTCAACGAGTTCGACCGCCTGTTCGCCGGGCCGCACGAGATCAACGTGCACACGCTCGCCCGTGCCGACGGCCCGCGCATCGGCCGGCTGCTCGCGCCCGGGGCGCAGTTCTTCCGCTCCAACTCCTACAACCTGCTCGTGCGCGCCAGCGGGCATCGCCACACGCTGGACCTGCGCGTGGAGGTGCCGGGCGCCAATGGCCCCGTGACGCGCGCCATCGCCATGCTGTTCCGCGCGCCGGGCGCGGGGTTCACGGCGGATGAGGCGGCGCTGCTGGAGCGCGCCTCGGGCTGGCTCGCGCGCGCCTTCGCGGCCCCGCCCGCCGCGCTGCCGTGGGAGGCCGGCGCCCCGGGCCCCGTGGGCCACGTGGTGCTGAACGCCGAGGGCCAGCGCCCGCTCTTCGCCGACGAGGCCGCAGCGCAGCTGCTGCGCCAGGCCAACCTGCCGGGCCTGGGCCTGCATGCCGCATCGGCCACGGCGCAGGTGGCCCTGCCGCCCGACCTGCCCCAGCGCCTGGGCGTGGGGCAGGCGGGCGCGGCCGCGCGCATCGCCGTGCCGGGCGGCTGGCTGGCCGCGCACATGAGCGCGCTGCACCCGCTGGCGGGCGGCGCGGCGCAGCACCTGGTGACGCTGCGCCTGGAACGCCCACGCAGCGTGGAGGTGGCGCGGCGCGTGCTCACGCTGCCCCTGTCGCCCCTGCAGCGCGAGATCGCCCTGCTCGCCGGCCTGGGCCATGCGCGCGCCGACTGCCAGCGCCTGGCCGGCGTGGGCGAGGCGGCGCTCAAGAAGCACCTGCGCGCCATCTTCGCGGCCACGGGCGCGAGCGACTGGGACGACCTGGGGCAGCGCCTACGCAGCTGACGGAATTGCCTGCGCCGCGCCAGGGCTCACCAGCATCAGCCGCGCCACCATCGCCACCAGGTCCTGCTGGCGCTGCGTGCGCGTCTTGAGCAGCAGCGCGCTCATCTGCGCGCGCACGGTGCGGATGCGCACGCCGCGCGCGTCGGCAAAGTCCTGCGGCGTCTGGCCGCGCAGCAGAGCCAGCAGCAGCGCGGCCTCGGCCGGGCTCAGACGCCAAGCCTGGCGCGCCAGCTCCACGGCGGCGGCGGCGTCGGGGGCACGCTCCAGCAGCACCCAGGCCACGCCGGGCGCCGCGTGGGACAGGCCCAGTTCCGCCAGGCCGCCCGCTGGCAGCGTGACCAGCAGCAGCCCTTCCGGCAGCTCGGCGCAGCCGCTTTGGCCGCACAGCGACTGCACGAACAGCGCGCGCAGCGGCGGGTCCGCCTGGTCCGTGCCCTGCAGCAGCCGGCGCAGCCCCTGTTGCTCGCGGCGACCGGCCAGCATGCGGGCGCGGGCATTGGCGTGCAGCACGCGGCCCGCCGTGTCGAAGAACAGCAGGCCCACGGCCAGGCGCTCCATCAGCGTCTCCAGCCCCTGCGTGCGCGTGTGCAGGGCCACCATCTCGCGGTGCAGAAAGGCGGCGTGCTGCAGCGCGCTGAACTCGGCCTGAAACCGGTGCACCTGGGCGGGCGTGAACCCTTCGTCATCGCGCAGGCGGTATACCGACGCGAACAGGTGCGCCCCCGGCTGCCGCGCATTCTGCGCACCGCCGAACATGCGCGTGCCGATGCCGTGCGGGCGCAGGAAGTCGTTGTAGAACGCCGTGGAGCGAAAGCGCTGCGCCGCCGGGCCGGGCGCGTCCGTCACCACCGAGACGCCGCCGGTGCCCGCCTGGGCATAGCCCGCCATGGCGGCATCCCACAGCGGGTCCTGCTCGCGGTACAGCGCGGCATAGCGCAGCGTGGCCTCGGCCGTGATGCCCCGGCCCACCAGCGCGGGCGTGCCATCGGCCGAGGGCGACTGCAGCCAGTAGGCCGGGTCAGGGTGCTCGGCAAAGCGCGGGCCCCACTGCGCCAGTTGCTCCGGTCCGCTGGCCAGCACGAACCAGCCCACCTCGTCGGCGCCCAGGCTGTTGGCGTAGGCGTGCAGCGCCCGCCGCCAGCGCGCCTCGTCGGCCACCGCGCCCAGCAGCTCGGTCAATGCGGTATGCAAAAAGGAATCTCCTTGACTTCTTGAGGGCGCGATTCTTTCGGAGCGCCCGCGCGCGCGCCATTCCCCCGGGGGATACCTGCGCGGCGCCCGCTGCGCCTTTGCCAACAAATGCACGGACATCGGCCAGGTGGCCAATAGGCAGAAAGCACGCCCGTTCCAAGAATCGCGGACTTCTGTTTTTCTCGCAGGAGTCTCCTTTCATGACCACCACCGCATGGGCCGCCACGGCCCGCCGCGTGCTGCACACCGCCGCGCTGTGCCTGGGCGTCGCCGGCAGCGCGCAGGCCGCCGGCTGGCAGGACGCGGGCAGCTTCACCGGCGCCCGTGCCCGGCACACCACCACGCAGTTGGGCGACGGGCGCGTGCTCGTCACGGGCGGCCAGAGCGGCGCCACCCCCACCACGACCACGCAGCTCTACGACCCGGCCACGGGCCGCTGGACCGGCGGCCCCGCCCTGCCCGGCCCGCGCGCCAGCCACACAGCCACGCCGCTGCGCGACGGCACGGTGCTGGTGGCGGGCGGCACCAGCGGCAGCGCGTCCGTCACCGCCGCCTACACGTTCGATGCGAAAGCCGGCACCTTCACCGCCGCCGAGGACATGGCCGTGCGCCGCAGCCTGCACGCCGCCACGCTGTTGCAGAACGGCCGCGTGCTGATCACCGGCGGGCGCGGCACAGGCGGGCAGGAGGGGCTGCGCTCGGCCGAGGTGTACGACCCCGCCACGCGCCAATGGACCAGCGCCGCGCAGATGCCCGGCATGGGCAAGCGCCAGCACACGGCCACGCTGCTCAAGGACGGGCGCGTGTTCGTCGCAGGCGGCATCGACAACGGCGAATCGCCCACCACCGCCACCGCGCTGTGGAACCCGGCGAGCGACACCTGGACGGCCGCCGCCGCGCTGCCCGCCGCGCGCTTCGACCACACGGCCACGCTGCTGCCGGACGGCCGCGTGCTGGTGGCCGGGGGCAGCAACAGCAGCGGCGCGCTCGACTCCACGCTGGTCTACGACCCCGCCGCCAACACCTGGACGGCCAACGCCACGCTGCACACGGCGCGCACGCTGCACGCCGCCGCGCTGCTGCCCGATGGGCGCGTGGTGATCACGGGCGGCGAGGCGGCGGGCACGGCCAGCGCGGTGACCGAAATCATCACCCCCGACACGGCCCTGTCGAACGTCTTTGCGCCCATGGCGCACGCGCGCGCCGGCCACGGCGCGCTGCTGCTGCACACAGGCGAGCTGCTGGTGACGGGTGGCGAGGACGGCACGGGCGCGCTGCAAAGCGCCGAGCGGCTGAGCATCGACACGCTGGCCCCCGACCTGACCGGCGCGCTGCCCGCGCTGCGCCAAGAGCACGCCGCCACGCTGCTGGACGACGGCTCGCCGCTCGGCTCGGTGCTCATCACCGGCGGCGAGGTGGCCAATGGCGGGGCGGGCAGCAGCGCCAGCACGCTGATCTACCGCGTGGCCACGGGCCAATGGGAAAGCGCCGCGCCCATGGCCAACAACCGCCGCTACCACACCCAAACCCTGCTGCCCGATGGCCGCGTGCTGGTGGTGGGCGGCGGCTACGCGCCCGCCAGCGCCGAGCTGTACGACAGCGGCTTCGGCCAGTGGAGCGCCGCGCCCAGCCTGGCGCAAGGCCGCTGGTCGCACACGGCCACGCTGCTGCCCGGCGGCGGCGTGCTCGTCGCCGGTGGCTCGGACAACGGCTACTACGTCAAGCAGGCCGAGGTCTTCCACCCCGCCACCAACACCTGGCAGGCCGCCGGCAGCGCGGCCGTGGCGCACAGCAACCACACCGCCACGCTGCTGGCCGATGGCCGCGTGATGCTGGTCAGCGGCCAGGCCGAAAACGCTCAGCTCACCCCCGCCGTGGAGTTTTACAACCCCGCCACCGGCGCATGGACCGCCGGCCCCAGCGTGCAGCAGGCACGCTGGGGCCACAGCGCCACGCGGCTGCCCGACGGGCGCGTGCTGGTCGCGGGCGGCCAGGGCCCCGGCTACCTGGCCAGCGCCGAAATCTACGACCCCGCCGCCAACGCCTGGCAGGCCACCGGCAGCATGGCGCAGGGGCGCACGGGCCACACCGCCACGCTGCTGCCCGACGGCCGCGTGCTGGTCACCGGGGGCTACATCCCTGGCAACTCCACGGCCACGGCCGAGGTCTATAACCCCGCCACCGGCACCTGGGAGGCGGCAGGCCCCATGCCCCGCGCACGCACGGGCCACACGGCCACGCTGCTGCCCAACGGCCAGGTGCTGGTGGCGGGCGGCTGGGTTATCAACTCCGCCCCCGCCGTGCTGTATGGCCGCAAGATCGGTGTGGACGACGCGCGCCGCCCGCGCATCAACGCCTACCCCGCCCAGGTCGCCCCGAACGGCACACTGGAACTGTCGGGCCTGCGCTTCATCGGCGACACCGAAGCCAGCGGCGGCGCTACCGGCCAGTCGGCCACGCACCTGCCGCTGGTGCGGCTGCAGGGCGAAGACAGCGACGCCGTGGCGTGGCTGCCCCTGGCCAGCCTGGCGCCCAGCGGCGCCGAGACGCTGCTGCGCACGCAGCCCCTGCCCGCCAGCGTGCAGCCCGGCCCGTACCGCACCACGGTGTTCGTGAACGGCATGGCGTCCGACGCGGTGCGCATCCGCCTGCTGGCGGGCGGCGCGCCCGACGCGCCCACCAACGTTGCGGCCACGCCGGGCAATGCGCAAGTCACCGTGTCGTGGCAAGCCCCCGCCACGGGCACGCCACCCGCCAGCTACACCGTCACGGCCCAGCCCGGCGGCGCAAGCTGCACCGTGCTGGCGCCCGCGACGAGCTGCACGGTCACGGGCCTGACGAATGGCACCCCGTACACCTTCACCGTCACCGCCAACACGGCGGGCGGCAGCGCATCGGCCCCGCCGCTGGGTGGCGTGGTGCCCGCGCCCGCACCGGGCGGCGGTGGCGCGGCAGGTGTGCAGAGCGTGCCCACGCTATCGCAATGGGGCGTGCTGCTGCTCGCCGGGCTGATGCTGCTGGCGAGCCTGCGCACGCGGCGCGCGATGGCGGGGTGACGCGCCATGCGATCCCTGCACAACGTCCTGCCGCGCATGGCGCGCGCCGCTTGCCTGACCGCCTGCGCCGGCCTGTGCGGCTGCGTGGGCCTGCCCATGGCCCGCACGCCGGCCGCCGCCGTGCTCACCCCCATGTCCACCGCCATCGGTATGGGCATGGGCGTGGAGATGGGCATGCGCCTGGCACAGACCGGCTCCATCGAGCGCGCCGCCGACATCACGCCCGAGGAGCAGGCGCACTTCGCTTCGCTCGACTGCGCGGGCCTGCGCACCATGGCCGCCAACTACGCGCCCATGGGCACCGGGCTGCCGGCCGCCAGCACCTTCGCCATGCAGGCCGTGCAGGCGCGGGCCGACCTGCTGGCGCGGCTGATGGCGGACAAGCGCTGCTGACCGCCCCGGGCTTATCCAAGCAAAAACAGGCTGCAGCGCTTGACCCGCAAGCGCCAGCAGCTACCAAACAAGTAGCAACCATGACCATGCGCGCCGCCCACGAAGCCATCGTGCAGGGCCTGGCCTTTGCGCCCTTCCTGCACTTCCAGTTCCAGTGCGCCCCGCCGCTGCACGTGGAAATCGCCAGCAGCAGCCGCGCCCCGCTGTACGTGGCCGGCAGCGGCGGCTGCCACCTGCGCTGGGAAGACGCCCCGCCCGTGGCGCTGCATGCGGGCGACGTGGCCTTTCTGCCGCACGCGGGGCGCCACCGCATCTACAGCGACGAGGGCGTGCCGCCGCGCCGCATGGCCGAACTGATGGCGCTGGCACCCGCGCGCCACGGCCGCACCTTCGGCCTGTCGATCGACGGCGGCCCGGTAGAAGCTGCCGCGCCCCCGCAGTTGTGGAGCGGCAGCTTTTACTGGGCTGCCGACCTGGCGGCGCACCCTGTCACCGCTGCGCTGCCGCCGGTGCTGCTGCTGCGCCAGGCCGAGGCCGCCGCGTGGCTGCCCAGCATGGCGCAACTGGTGGCGTGGATGGCCGACATCCACCACGGCGGCAAGGGCGTGGGCCTGGCGCAGACCATGAACGCGCTGCTGCAGCACCTGGTGCTGCGCTGGCTGCAGGGCGGCTCGGCGCCGCATGCCGGGGGCTCGGACGGCAGCGCCCCGCACGACGAACGCCTGCTGGCCGCGCTGCACGCCATGCACACCCGCCCCGCGCACCCGTGGACGGCGGACGAACTGGCGCGCCTGTGCCACATGAGCCGCTCGCCGTTCACCCAGCGCTTCCAGGCGCAGATGCGGCTGCCGCCCATGCGCTACCTGGCGCGCTGGCGCATCCACCTGGCCGAGCGCCTGCTGCGCGAGCAGCGCATGACGCTGCAGCAGGCGGCGGACGCGGTGGGCTACTCCACCGGAGCCATCCTGGCCCGCGCCTACAAGCGCGAGCGCGGCGTGGCCCCGGCGCTCGACGGCGCCACCCCGGCGCGGCGCGCAGAACAGCCGGCTGTGAAGTCGCGCTGACCAGCTGTCGCCAGAGAAGCCGCCTTTTCCAAGAATCTCCGCAGGCCCGCACCGCGCCGCGCCATCTCCGATTCAAAACCGGCTCCAGCGCTTATCCATCCAGCGCTGACAGCTTCCAAACCCATAGCAAAGAGGATCCCCTTGGCAATGACTTTTCCTACCCGCATTCCCGCACTCGCCGTAGCGCTGGCCGCAGCCCTGGCCTGCGCGCCCGCGCTGGCCGCCATTCCCGCCGCCGAGCGCCAGGCGCTGACCGACCTGTACGACGGCACCGACGGCGCCAACTGGACCAAGAAGGCCAACTGGAACGGCGCCATTGGCACCGAATGCACCTGGCAGGGGGTAACCTGCACCGGCCCCGCCGGCAGCGAGCACGTCACCGGCCTGGCGCTGAACAGCGCCAACCTCGACGGCACGCTGCCCGCGTCGCTGGCCGACCTGACGGAACTGAGGTCGCTCAACCTATTCCAGAACGACAAGCTCACCGGCCCCATCACGCCCATCGGCGCCCTGGCCAAGCTGGTCACGGTCAGCCTGGGCCAGAGCGGCCTGAGCGGCCCGGTGCCTTCGCTGGCGGCGCTCACGCAACTGGAGGACTTCGAGATCCGCGGCGCCAAGCTGACGGGCTCCACGCCCAGCCTGGCCGGGCTGACGAAGTTGAAGACCTTCAACCTCAGCGGCAACCTGCTCGACGGGCAGATCGGCCCGCTGGCCGGCGCCACGGCGCTGGAGAGCTTCACGGTACAGAACAACCAGCTCACCGGTCCCATCCCCGACCTGACCGGGCTGGCCAGCCTCAAGACCTTCTGGGTCAACAACAACCGGCTCACCAGCATCACCGCGCTGGCGGGGCTGGGCAACCTGGACAGCTTCGACGCATCGTCCAACCAGCTCTCCGGCACCCTCCCGCCGCTGGCCGGCCTGGTCAAGCTGCGCTCCTTCTCGGTGAACTACAACCAGCTCTCCGGCCCCCTTCCCGACCTGGGCGACCTGGCGAAGCTGGAAGACCTGTACCTGCGTGACAACCAGTTCACGGGCCAGCTCCCTGCCTCGCTCTCAGGCCTCTCGGTGCTGCGCTTTCTGCATGTGCAGAACAACCAGCTCGTCGGCGCGCCGCCCATGGCGCCCAACGCAGGCACCCTGGGCGCGATCATGTGCCCCAACCCGCTGCGCAACAGCCCCGACGCGGCCGTCAACGACGCCTGGGACGCCGCCGTCACCGGCAACAAGCCCTGGGCCGACGGCTGCACCGGCAGCTGGGACGTGACACCCATGACCAGCGACGGCGCGGGCAACCCCGTGCCCAATGGCACGCTGGGCACCATCGCGCCCGGCGCGGTGCAGATCCTGCCCGCAGGCGGCTCGGCCCAGTTCACCATCACCGCCGCGCCCGGCTACCACGTGGTCACGCCCGTCGAGGGCAATTGCCCCGGCAGCTACAACGCCGGCACCGGCACCTTCACCGCAGGCCCGCTGACCGCCAACTGCACCGTCAACCCGCACTTCGCGCAGGATGCCTCTCCCGACGACGGCGTGTGCGGCGCCGACAACGGCCAGGTGCTTGCCGCACCGCCCGTCAACCTCTGCAGCGCCGGCACGGCCAGCGCCGTCACCGGCAGCGGCCCCTGGAACTGGAGCTGCGCGGGCACCAACGCGGGCGCCACGGCGCAGTGCTCGGCGCAGAAGGCCGGCCTGGGCTGGACGGTGACCGCCATCGTCAACGGCCTGGGCGGCACGGCCGCGCCCGCCTCCCAAAGCGTGGCGAACAACGCGCGCGCCAGCGTCACCGCCCAGCCCGAGCCCAGCTACATGCTGGTCGGCGCGAGCGGCTGCGGCGCCACGTTCTCGGGCAACAGCGTCAGCACCGCGCCCGTCACGGCCGACTGCACCGTCACGCTGGACTTTGCCGTGGCGCAGGCGACCACCACCGCCCACGTCAGCGTGGCGCCCGCCGAGCCGCGCGTGAATGAAGACGTGGCCGTGCGCGTGCTGGTGGAAGCGGGCGACACGCCCGTGACCAGCGGCACCGTCGCCATCAGCGGCGGCGGCGCATCGTGCAACGCCGCGCTGGACGCCACCGGCCACGGCCAATGCAACCTGCGCCTGGCCCAGCCCGGCACCCACCAGATCACCGCCGCCTACCCCGGCGACGTGGCGGCGCGCCTGCTGGCCTCCAGCGCCGTGCGCGCCATCACCGTGGCCGGAGCCGTCGGCGGCGTGCAGCCCGTGCCCACCCTCACCGAATGGGGCGTTCTGCTGCTGGCGGGCCTGCTGGGCCTCATCGGCATGCGCATGCGGCGCGGCGTCTAAAGAAAAAACACCCAAAAGGCTGGCAGCGCTTGTTCAACAAGCGCTGCCAGCTATTTGTTTCATAGCACCAAGGAAGCACACATGACATCCCCTACATGGAGCGCCACGGCCCGCCGCGTGCTGCATGCCGCCGCGCTGTGCCTGGGCGTTGCCAGCGCCGCGCAGGCCGCCGGCTGGCAGAGCGCCGGCTACCTGACCGGCGCGCGCGCGGCGCACACCGCCACGCAACTGGCCGACGGCCGCGTGCTCGTCGCCGGCGGGCACAACGGCAGCGTGCCGCAGGCCACCACCGAGTTCTACGACCCGGCCACGGGCCGCTGGAGCAGCGGCCCCGCCCTGCCCGGCCCGCGCGCCCTGCACACCGCCACGCCGCTGCGCGACGGCACGGTGCTGTTCGCCGGGGGCAACACGGCCAGCGGCGGCAGCTCCACGCGCGCGGCCGCCACCTTCGATGCCGCCACCGGCGCCTTCACCGACGCGCCCGACATGGCCCTGCGCCGCCGCCAGCACACCGCCACGCTGCTGGCCGATGGGCGCGTGCTGGTCACCGGCGGGCGCGGCATTGCGGGGCAGGAGGCGCTGGCCTCGGCCGAAATCTACGACCCCGCCACGCGCACCTGGGACAGCGCCGACGACATGCCCGGCCAGGGCCGCCGCCAGCACACGGCCACGCGGCTGGCCGATGGGCGCGTGCTCGTCACCGGCGGGGTGGACAACGGCGGCGGGCTGCTGGCCACCGCCCTGCTGTACACGCCCGGCACCAACACCTGGGCCGCCGCCGCGCCCCTGCCCGATGGCGCGCGCGTGGACCACACCGCCACGCTGCTGCCCGATGGCCGCGTGCTGGTGGCTGGCAGCATCAGCGGCGCGCAGACCTCATTCACCCCGGCGCTGATCTACAACCCCGCCAACGACACCTGGTCCGCCAGCGCCACGCCCTTTGCCACGCGCACCCAGCACAGCGCCACGCTGCTGCCCGACGGCCGCGTGCTGCTGGCGGGCGGCACGGGCCTGGACGGCAACCCGGTCGCCAGCGCCGAAGTCTTCCACCCCGCCAGCAACACCGTGGCGCCGTACGACGCGCTGGCCATCCCCCGGTCCCAGCACACCGCGCTGCTGCTGCACACGGGCGACGTGCTGCTGGTGGCCGGGCGCGGCGAGGCGGGCGTGCGCCAGAGCACCGAGATCACGCACCCCGCCACCTTCACGCGGCAGGCCACCGCCAACCTACCCCAAGCCCGCACGCTGCACGCCGCCACGCTGCTGGCAAGCGGCCGCGTGCTCGTCTCCGGCGGCAAGGTGGGCGGCAGCTACGTGCCCAGCGCGCTGCGCTACCGGCCCGAATCGAGCGCCGAAGCCGCCGCGTGGCTGGCCTCGGCGCCGCTGCCCGGCAGCGGTGTGGGCTACCACACGCAAACCCTGCTGCCCAACGGGCGCGTGCTCGTCGCCGGCGGCTGGGGGGCGAGCGGCACCGCCCAGAGCCAGGCGCAGACCTATGACGAAGCCGCCGACGCCTGGACCAGCGTCCCGCCCATGCTGCGCGACCGCTTCGGCCACACCGCCACGCTGCTGCCCGGCGGCAGCGTGCTGGTGGCGGGCGGCTTCAACAGCATCCCGTACCCCAGGGAGCAGGCCGAGATCTACCACCCCGCCAGCAACCAATGGCAGGCCGCGCCCGATATGTCCACCGCGCGCACCAACCACACCGCCACGCTGCTGGCGGACGGGCGCGTGTTCGTCACCGGCGGCACCAGCGACGCCAGCACCAAACAGGCCAGCACGGAGTTCTACAACCCCGCCACCGGCCAGTGGAGCCCCGGCCCCGCCATGGCCGTGGCGCGCGTGCACCACAAGGCCGTGCCCCTGCCCGATGGCCGCGTGCTGGTGCTGCACGCCGACCTCTCCAGCGCCGAAGTCTTCAACCCCGCCACCAACACCTGGCAAAGCGCCACCCCGCCGCAGGCCACGCGCACGGACTACAGCGCCACGCTGCTGCCGGACGGCCGCGTGTTCGTCGCGGGCGGCGAGATCTTTATCGGCCAGACCGCCACGCCCATCATGCTGGCCGAGCTGTACGACCCCGTGCGCGACACCTGGGAGCCCGCGCAAAGCCTGGGCCAGGCCTGCGCCCGCCACACCGCCACCCTGCTGGCGACGGGCAAGGTGCTCATCGCCGGCTGCGGCGCCGACCTGTTTGCCGACCCCGTGCGCGCCAGCCAGCCCGCCATCACCAGCGCCAGCCCCGCCACGCTGGCGGCCGGCGGCACGCTGGCCCTGGCCGGCCTGCGCTTTGCCGGCGACGGCGAAGGCAGCGGCGGCGGCAGCACCCAGTCCGCCACCGACGCACCGCTGCTGGCCCTGCAGCACGAAAGCGGCGGCCCGCTGCGCTGGCTGCCCGCCAGTGCGTCCAGCGCCACGGCCTTCACCTCGCGCGCCCTGCCCGCCGGCCTGGCCGCGGGCTTTTACCGCACCACGCTGTACGTCAATGGCATGCCGTCCCACAGCGTGATGCTGGCCGCCCAGCCCCAGGCTGCAGGCGCGCCCGATGCGCCGACGAACGTGACCGCCACGCCCGGCAACGCGCAAGTCACCGTGTCGTGGCAAGCGCCCGCCACCGGCACGCCGCCCGACAGCTACACCGTGACCGCCCAGCCCGGCGGCGCCAGTTGCACCGTGCAGGCGCCGCAGACCAGCTGCACCGTCACGGGCCTGACCAACGGCACCACCTACACCTTCACCGTCACGGCCAACAACGCCGGCGGCAGCGCGTCCGCCCCGCCGCTAGGCGGCGTGGTGCCCGCGCCCGGCCCTGCCGGCAACCCCGGCCAGGGTGCACAGGCCATTCCCACGCTGTCGGAGTGGGGCGTGCTGCTGCTGGCCGCGCTGATGCTGCTGGCGGGCGTGCGCATGCGCCGCTTCGTCTGAGACGGTGTGAACGAACCCGACAAGCCCATGAAACAAACACCTGACCGCATCACCTTCCCCACCGCCGCCGCCGCCGCGGCGTGCGCGCCGCGCCGGGACATCTACGCAAGCATCCACAAGGGCCTGCGCGCCATGATGATGGACACGCTCGCCATCGTGGGCCGCGCCGACGCCCACGACGCGGCCGACCGTGACGCCGTGTACGAATGCGTGCTGGCGCTGGGCAGCGCCTGCATCAGCCACCTGGAGCACGAGAACGACTTCGTGCACCCCGCGATGGAGGCGCGCAGCCCCGGCAGCACCGCGCACATCGCCGCCGAGCACGCCGAGCACCGCGCCGCCATTGCCGAGCTGTGCGCCATGGCCCGCAACCTGCCTTCGGCCCGCCCTGGGCAGATGCAAGAGGCCGTGCAGGCGCTGTACCGCAAGCTGGCGCTGTTCGTGGCCGAGAACTTCGTGCACATGCAGGCCGAGGAGGCCGAGCACAACCCCGTGCTGTGGGCCTACTACGGCGACGGGGAGCTGCAGGCGCTGGAGGGGCGCATCGCCGCATCGCTGCCGCCCGCGCAGCAACTGCTGTTCATGCGCTGGATGATTCCGGCCATCGCCCCGGCCGAGCGCGCCGTGCTGCTGGCGAGCCTGCGGGCATCGGCCCCGCCGCCCGTGCTGGCCGCCGTGCTCGACGCGGTGCAGCCGCACCTCGCCCCGCGCGACTGGGCCCGGCTCTTCAGCGCCCTGGAAGACGTGCCGGAACACTATTGAAACGAGAGCTGCTCGCGCTTGCCAATCAAGCGCCGGAGGCTGAAATGACCATGAGATTCCGTGGCCTGATACGCTGCGCCGCCCGCCCCGCGCCCTTCGGCCGCATGCCCAGGGCACGTACCATGGCGGGTCGCATGCACACCACCATGAAGATCATTCTTGCCGACGACCACGCGCTGTTCCGCGAGGGGGTGCAGTACCTCCTGGCCTCGCTGCACGAGCACGCCGCCGTGCTCCACGCACAGGACTACGCGGGCGCGGCCGCGCTGGCCGGGCAGCACCCCGATGCGGCACTGGCGCTGATCGACCTGGACATGCCGGACCGCGCCGGCGCGCCGGATGCCGGCATCGCGCGGCTGCTGGCGCTGGCGCCCACGCTGCCGGTGGTGGTGCTGTCGGCCTGCGAAGACCCGGCCGTGATCCGCGGCGTGCTGGATGCGGGCGCCATGGGCTTCATCCCCAAGCGCGAGCAAGCGGCCGTGATGCTGGGCGCACTGCGGCTGGTGCTGGCGGGCGGCATCTACGTGCCGCCCACGGCGCTGGGCGGCGAGGCGCGGCCGGCCGCAGGCGCGGCAGCGGCGCTGCTCACGCCGCGCCAGACCGAGGTGCTGCACGCGCTGGCGCTGGGCCACCCCAACAAGGTGATTGCACGCACGCTGGGCATGACGGAGGCCACGGTGAAAGCGCACACGGGCGCGATCTTCCGCGCTCTGGAAGTGGCCAACCGCGCGCAGGCCGTGCGCGCGGCACGCCAGCAGGGCCTGTTGGACTAGCCAGCGCTGGACCGCCACCTGCCGCTGCCACCGGGTGGCATGACAAGGCCCGGTGCATGGCGCCCGGCGACCCCGTACTGGTGCTGTGGCGCCCCGGCCAAAGGTCGTAAGCCTTTGGTCGAATGGCGCGGACGGGGCGCGCTCCCCACAATCCATGCAGGGCTTGAACGCTCTATTTTTCATAGCTGAATGCGCTTTCCAGCCAAGCGCCAGCACTGCTTTTCGTTCACACAACCATCCACAACACCATGCAATTGCAAACCCTCTCCCGCACAGCGCGGCTCGTGGCCCCGGCGCTGCTGATCGCGGCCAGCGGCGGCGCGCACGCGCTCGAATGCCCTTCCGGCCAGTGGCTGGCCGAGTACTTCCCCAACATCAAACTCGCGGGCGCGCCGGTGCTCACACGCTGCGAGACCGGCCCCATCGACTACTACTGGATGACGGACAGCCCCGACCCGCGCCTGCCGGTGGATGCGTTCTCTGCCCGCTGGACGGCGACGCTGCCGTTCAGCGCGGGCAACGCCAAGATCACCACCTACACCGATGACGGCGTGCGCGTGTTCGTGGACGGCAAACGCGTCATCAACAACTGGACGCGCCACGGCATCACCGAGGACACGGCCAAGGTCAAGCTGGCCGCAGGCATGCACACGGTGCGCATGGAGTATTTCGAGGCGGGCGGCGAGGGGCTGGCGCAGCTCTTCATTCAAGGCGCGGCGCCTGCGGAGCCGCCGCCTCCTCCTCCGCCGCCCCCGCGCATCGCCGTCTTCACGGCGCAGCCGGGGACCATCGACGCGGGCGGCACCAGCATCCTGACCTGGAACGCCGAGAACGCCACGGCCTGCGCGGCCACCGGCGGCTGGAGCGGTGCGCAGTCGCCCAGCGGCGGCGTCAGCGTGAAGCCCGCCGCCACCACCACCTACGGCCTCACCTGCCGCAACGCGGCGGGCAACGAGGCCAGCGCGTCCACCACCGTCACCGTGCGCGCCAAGCAGCCCGACCCGCAAGATCCTCCCCCGCAGGGCGACGGCCTGAACGCGACTGTGACCCCAGCCGGCGTGCGCCTGGCTTGGACCGCATCGCCCCAGGGCCGCAAGTGGGTCAACGGCTACTACGCCGGCTGGTTCTGGGAAACCTACCCGCCCGAGGCCGTGGACATGAGCACCATGACGCACTTCGTCTTTGGCCGCTACGCGCCCGCGCTGGGCTCGCTGCCCGGCGGCCGCGCGGGCGATCTGCTCGAAGGCGCGGGCGGCGCGCACGACGAGGTGGAGGGCGCGCTGATCGCCAAGGCCCATGCGGCCGGCGTGAAGGCGGTGATGATGGTCGGCGGCGACAGCGACGGCCCCGGCTTCGTGGCCGCCACGGCCAACGCCACGGTGCGCGCGCGCTTCATCCAGAACATCCTCGACAAGGCCGTGCAGAAGGGCTACGACGGCGTGGACATCGACTGGGAAGAAAACCTGGACACGCCCGCCACCCGCGCCCAGGCGCTGGCCCTGCTGCGCGAGCTGCGCACCGCGTCGCAGCAGCGCGCGCGTTACCAGGCCGCGCCGCTGGAGATCAGCTGGCCCGGCTTCTGGGTCAACAAGAACGATTCGGACATCACCCCCTGGCACGCCGAGGTGGCCGCCGCCGTGGACCGCTTCAACCTCATGACCTACAGCATGGCGGGCGACTGGGGCTGGCTGTCGTGGCACCACTCGCCGCTGTTCGGTGCGGACACCTACCACCCCACGTCCATCGAATCGACGGTGCAGGCGTACCTGAACGCCGGCGTGCCGCGCGCCAAGCTGGGCATCGGCATCGGCCTGTACGGCGCGTACTACAACAACCCCGTGACCGGCCCGCGCCAGAGCCTGGACGGCATGCAGGGCTGGATGAACAACGGCGACTGGGAGAACAACACCCAGCGCCTGGTCAACGACAACGCCTTCGGCCAGCCCGGCGCCACCTACCACTGGGACGACGTGGCCAAGCAGAGCTACATCACCTACTCGCAGCCGTGGAACCGGGGGCCGAACACGCCCGTGACGTACCTGAGCTACGAGGACGAACGCTCCATCCAGGAGAAGGGCAAGTGGGTGCGCGAGCAGAACCTGGGCGGCACGCTGGTGTGGACGGTGAACTACGGCTGGCTGCCGCAGCAGAACGCCAACCCGCAGATGCAGGCGGTCAAGCAGTCCTTCATCGCCAACGCCGCCCGCTACCGCGTGTACCGCGACGGCACGGCCATCGCCACCACCGACGACCCGCGCTACGTCGATGCCGCCGCGCCCAGCGGCAGCCACGGCTACCAGGTGAGCGTGGTGGATGCGCAGGGGCAGGAAGGGCCGCGCTCCGCCACCGTGACGGTGCAGGTGCCGTGAGGCCTGACCGCTCCTGATGCGATAGCTGCCAGCGCTTGCTGTACAAGCGCTGGAGCCCTGGAACGCTTCAAAGTTCGCCCACCGCCAGGCACTCCAGCAGCTCCGCCCGGCTCGCCACGCCCAGTGCCGCGTAGAGCTGGCGGCGGTGGTACACCACCGTGTTCGCGCTGATGCCCATGCAGCCGGCGATGCGCGATTCGGGCAGGCCGCGCGCGAGCCAGTAGGCCAGCTCGCGCTGGCGCGGCGGCAAGGCCGCCCGGCCCAGCGCCTCCAGCAGGCGGGCGCTCTGCGCCACGCGCTGGGTGATGTGCAGGGCCACGGCCTCGCCCGGGCCGGTGGCGGCCGCCAGGGGCGCGGCGCGCAGGTGGAACGAGCCATGGGCGTTGCGCAGCGCCATTTCCGGCGCGGGCGCGCCGGGCAGGCGCAGCCGCTGGATGAGCAACTGCAGCGCGTGCGGCAGGGGCGCGCGGCCCACCCCGCGCCCGTTCCGATGCCAGCGCCAGCCCAGGGCCTGGGCCATGAGCGCCTCGGCCTCGGGGGAGGCCCACAGGGGCTGGCCCAGGGGCGTAGCGACGAGCACGCCTTCGCGCACGGCCTCGCCGTCGGCCGCCTCCACGCCGCCGGCCCACAGCACGCGGGCCAGGCAGGGCTCCAGCCGCGCCAGCGTGGCCAGTTCCTCGGCGCCGAAGGGCCGCGCCCCGGCAGGGCGGAACAGGAACAGCATGCCCACGGCCTGGCCGTGCGGCGCGCGCAGGGGCAGGCTCAGCCAGTCGGCCACGCCGGCGGGGCGCATCACCACGTTGTAGTAGTCGCTGCGCAGCAGCTCGGCGGCGGGCACGCGCAGCATCTGTGCCAGCGACTGCGGGCCGCGCGGGTGGCGGGCGATGTCGTCGCCGTGCTGCAGCACGTTGTGGAACACGCGCGCCTCGCTCGCCAGGATGCGCGGGTCGAAGTGGTCGGGCACGGCGGCCTGCACGGCCGGGTGCTCCATGTGCACGTCCAGCTCGCCGCCCGCGCCGGGGTGGAAGTAGCCGCTGGAGTCGAAGCCGATCAGCGCATGCAACGACGCGAGCACGGGCGCGATCAGCTCCGGCCCGCTGGCGTCCAGGCGGGCGAGGTGGCGCAGGTGCGCGATGGCGTTCGTCGCCTGGCGGTGGGTGGGCATGGAGGGCCGAATCTATCGGCCCCGCGCGCCGCGCGGCCTACCCCTGGGGGGTAGTTGCCGGTGCGCTCGGCAGCAGCCGCCCGGCCAGCTCCTGGCGGCCCTGCACGCCCAGCGCGGCATAGAGCTGGCGGCGGTGGTAGGCCACGGTGTTGACGCTCACGCCCATGCGCTCGGCGGCCTGCGATTCCTGCAGGCCGCGCACCAGCCAGTAGGCCAGCTCGGCCTGGCGCCGGGGCAGGCCCAGCGCGCGCAGCCGCGCGAGCAGCCGGGTGCCGCGCGGCATGCGGCGGGTGATGTGGATGGCGGCCGCCTCGCCCGCGCCCGCCGCGCCGGCCAGTCGCGTGGCGCGCAGCGAGAAGGCGCCGTGCGCATTGCGCAGGGCCACCTCGGGCAGCGGCGCCTCGCCGTCCGCCACGGGCCAGAACAGGCGCTGCACCAGCAGTTGCACCACGTCCGGCAGATCGCTGCCGCCGCCCGGCCGCCAGCGCGTGCCCAGGGCCAGCGCGAGCAGCGCCTGCGCCTCGGGCGACACCCATTGCAGGCGGCCTTCGGGCGATGCGACGAGCAGGCCCTGGCCACAGACCTCGCCGTCGTCGGCGGACTCCCCCGGCTGCAGCGCGCGCGCCAGCACAGGGCCCAGGCGGCCCAGAGCGGCGGCCTCCCCGGGCGTGAAGCGACGGTCCGCCTCGCGGCGGAACAGCCACAGGATGCCCACACCCTGGCCCGTGCGCGCATGCAGCGGCAGCTTCAGGCCGTCGCCCACGTCGCCGGGGCGCAGCACCGCGTTGAAGAAGTCGCTGCGCACCAGCTCGGACAGGGGCACCTTGGCCATCTGCGGGAGCATCTGCACGCCGCGCTCCACGCGCAGCGCCTCGCTGAACAGGCGCGCGCCGCGGTGCATCACGCGCGATTCGCTCGCCAGGATGCGCGGGTCAAAGTAGCCCGGCAGGGCGGCCTGCAGCGCGGGGTTCTCCATGAAGACTTCCATCTCGCCCTGCGCGCCGGGGTGGATGAGGCAGCCCGCGTCGAAGCCGACCAGGTGGTGCAGCTCGGCCAGCACGGGCGCGATCGCCTGCGGGCCGGTGGCGTCCAGGCAGGCCAGCTGCCGCAGGTGGGCAGCGGCCTGGGCGGCGCGGCGGGGCGTGGGGACTGCGGCTGCGGGCATGACTTTTTTCACGAAAACGCGAATGTAGCGCGTGCCGCCGCCGCACGACTACCCCGCCGGGGTGGGGCGGCGCGGGCGGGGCGCTCCTAGCCTTGCGCGCATCCCCACGGCGTCCCGGCCCGTTGGCCTGGACATATCGAATTTGATAGCTGCCAGCGCTTGCCCAGCAAGCGCTGCAGGCCATTTTTCTTCAAAGACCTTGCACCCATGAACCTTGCCATGCCCCCTGCCCTCACCCGCACCCTCGCCGCGCTGGCGCTGATCGCCACCACCGCCGGCGCCTGGGCCGCGGGCGCCGCCGACCCGGCGCGCCTGCGCCTCACGCCCGCGCTGCTGGACCGCATGGAGGCCGCGGCGGCCGAGCTGCGCAGGCTGCCGCAGGCGCCCGGCAAGGACAGCGACGACGGGGATGGCGACGACGATGCCGAATCCGTCGAGGACATCGCCCGCAAGCTCGACGCCCACCCGCAGGTACGCGCCGCGCTGGCCCGCCAGGGCCTCACCAGCCGCGAATACGCCGCCGCCACGCTGGCCGCGCTGCACGCGGGCATGGTGCTGGCCGTGGAGAAGGCGCCCGGCGCCAAGTCCGCGCAGGGCCTCACGCCCGAGCAGCGCGCCAACGTGGAGTTGATGCGCACGCGCCGGAAGGCCCGCCCATGAGGTCCGGCATGAAGGCCCTGTTCGTGCCCGGCCTCGCCCTGCTGCTGGCCGCCTGCGGCGGTGGCGGAGGGAACACGCCGCAACCCCTGGTCGACCACGCCGTGCCCGGCCGCTTCGTGCTGGGCGTGCAGGCCGCAGCCACCGGCTACGTGGCGCTGGAGGAAGCGCCCGCGCCCTACCGCGACGGCCTGCCCAGCGCCCCCATCGACCGGCGCATCCGCATCAGCCAGGGCGGCGGCGCGCAGGACGCCGACGCGCTCTACGCGCCGCCCGAGGGCTGGTCGCTCATCGACATGGCGCGCCACCCCTCGGGCGAGCTCTCGGCCGTGCTCGCCACCCACCGCGAGCTGCGCCTGGTGCGGCTCAGCGCGCAGGGCCGCCCGCTGACCAGCACCCCGCTGGCCGACCCCGAAGCGCCGCGCGACACGTACTACGACTTCGGCGGCATCAAGGACGACACCGCGATGCTGCCACTCTTCACGCGCGACGCGGTGCGCCTGGCCGCGCTGGGCGAGGACCTTGCCGTGGCGCTGCGCACCGGCCGCCATGCCGTGGTGGCCTACCGCTACGCGCACGCCGCGCCGGGCGGCTATGCCCAGCGCTGGCGCCGCCTGGTGGAGCCCGGCACCACGGTGATGGCGCGCTACCTGACCAGCGGCAGCCACGACACCTACGGCCAGCTCGCCAACCACTTCCAGGTGCTGGTAGCCGCCAACGCGCAGAGCGAGATCGCCGTGGCCGTGCCCGCCGCGCCGCACAACGGCGCCTACATCGCGCATTTCGCGCACTTCTTTGCCCGCGTGCCCGGCATGCCCGGCGCACCGCCCGCGCTGCCAGACCACGGCGCCATCGTGACCCGCCTGGACGGCGAGGGCGAGCGCCTGGGCGCGACCCATTTCGTCACCGAAGGACCCACGCAGGTGTACGCGCTGCGCGCACAGCCCGGCGGCTGGGCCATCGCCGGCCGCCACAAGGTGGCGGGGCAGGACGGCGGCTGGAACGGCTTTGCCGCCTGGCTGGACGGCGGCACGGGCCGCCTGCAGCGCCATGCCGTGCTGCATGTGGAGGACGACGACGTGCTGTTCGACATCGCCGCCCTGCCCGACGGCCGCCACCTCGTCGCCGGCGCCACGGGCTACCGGCAGAACCCGGCGGGCGCCAGCATTTCGGACCACGGCGCGCCGCTGCTCGCAGTGCTGGACGGTGAGGGCCGCCTGGCCGCGCGCATCGCCCTGCCCGCCCACCCGCGCCAGAACCCCGTGCGCAGCCTCGCGCCCACAGGCACGGGCCGCTGGCTTGCGGCCGGCATGCGCGCCGGCCCCGGCACGCACAGCGCCGATGCCGACCCCGCGCTGCTGCGCGCCGACGGCTTCGTGCGCGAGGTCGCGCTGCCCTGAATCCCCTGCTTTTGTTTTTCTTTCCACACGACAACACCGAAGAGGAGTCCCTTCCATGACCTTGACACACCCCCGGGCCCGCCGCGCGGGCCCCGCACTGCGCATGCTGGCCGCGTCGCTGCTGCTCCTGGCGGGCAGCGGCGGCGCACAGGCGCTGGAATGCAAGAGCGGCCAATGGCTGGCCGAATACTTCCCCAACACCACGCTGTCGGGCGCACCCGCGCTCACGCGCTGCGAGAAAGGGCCCATCGACCACTACTGGACCGGCGCCAAGGGCAGCCCCAACCCGGCGCGGCTGCCCGTGGACGGCTTCTCCGCCCGCTGGACGGCGAGCCTGCCCTTCCAGGGCGGCACCGCCCGCTTCGTCACCTTCACCGACGACGGCGTGCGCGTCTTCGTCGACGGCCGCAAGGTCATCGACAACTGGACGGTGCACGGCATCACCATGGACGAGGCCCGCGTGCCCCTGAGCGCCGGCCGCCACACGGTGCGCATGGAGTATTTCGAGGCCGGCGGCGAAGGCCTGGCCCAGCTCGTGGTCGAGGAAGACGCCTCCACCCCGCCGCCGCCCGCGCCGCCGCAGATCCAGTCCTTCACGGCCCAGCCGGCCACCGTGGATGCCGGCGGCGCCAGCCTCCTGACCTGGAGCACCGGCAACGCCACCGCCTGCACCGCCACCGGCGGCTGGAGCGGCGCGCAGTCTCCCCACGGCAGCGCCAGCGTGCGCCCCCAGGTCACCACCACCTATGGCCTCACCTGCCGCAACGCGCAGGGCGACGCCGCCAGCGCATCGGCCACCGTCACCGTGCGCAACGGCCCGCCGCCCCCGCCGCCCGCCATCGCCAGCTTCGGCGCCACGCCCCCGCGCGTGAACCCCGGCGGCAGCGCCCGCCTGGCCTGGCAGGCCACCGGCGCCACCGCCTGCACCGCGTCCGGCGGCTGGAGCGGCCCGCGCACGCCCACGGGCGAAGAGCTGGTGCGCCCCGCCGCCACCACCGCCTACACCCTCACCTGCAGCAACGCGGCAGGGCAAACCGCCAGCGCCACCGCCCAGGTGGCCGTGGACGCCGTCAACCCGCTGCCCCCGGTGGGCGGCGTCAACGGCACCGCCACGCCGCAGGGCGTGCGCCTGGGCTGGGACGCCGTCACGCAAAGCGGCAAATGGGTCTACGGCTACTACGCCGGCTGGTTCTGGCAGACCTACCCGCCCGAGGCCGTGGACATGTCCGCCATGACCCACTTCGTCTTCGGCCGCTACGCGCCGGGCACCGGCCCGCTGGGCGGCCGCGCGGGCGACCTGGTCGAAGGCGCGGGCAACGCGCACCACGAGGTGGAAGACACGCTGCTGGCCCAGGCCCGCGCGGCGGGCGTGCGCACCGTGATGATGGTCGGCGGCGACGGCGACGGCCCCGGCTTCATCGCCGCCACAGCCAACCCGCAGGTGCGCGCGCGCTTCATCGGCCAGATCCTCGACAAGGCCGAGCAGAAGAACTACGACGGCGTGGACATCGACTGGGAAGAGAACCTGGACACCCCCGCCGGCCGCGCCCAGGCCCTGGCCCTGCTGCGCGAGCTGCGCGCCGCGTCGCAGCAGCGCCCGCGCTACCAGGGCGCCACGCCGCTGCAGATCAGTTGGCCCGCCTTCTGGGTCAACGCCAACTGGCCCGAAGACGCCACCGCCTGGCACGTCGAAGTGGCCGCCGCCGTGGACCGCTTCAACCTCATGAGCTACGGCATGGCCGCCGACTGGCCCGGCTGGCAGTCGTGGCACCACTCGCCGCTGTTCGGCGAAGGCCCGGAGCACCCCACGTCCATCGCATCCACCGTGCAGGCGTACCTGAACGCGGGCGTGCCGCGCGCCAAGCTGGGCATCGGCATTGGCCTGTATGGCGTGTTCTTCAACCAGCCCGTCACCGGCCCGCGCCAAAGCACGCAGGGCATGACCGGCTGGGCCAACAACGGCGACGACGTGAACAACTACCAGCGCCTGTTCGAGGACAACGCCTTCGGCCAGCCCGGCGCCAGCTACCACTGGGACGACGCGGCCAAGCAGAGCTACATCAGCTACAGCCAGCCCTGGTGGCGCGCGAGCGACGCGCCCGTGACCTTCCTGAGCTACGAGGACGAGCGCTCCATCACCGAAAAAGGCAACTGGGTGCGCGCCCAGGGCCTGGGCGGCACGCTGGTGTGGGCCGTGAACTACGGCTACCGGCCCGAGCTGAACGCCAACCCGCCCATGCAGGCCGTCAAGCAGTCGTTCCTGCACGCCAGCGCGGCGGGCTACCGCGTGTACCGCGACGGCACGGCCATCGCCACCGTCACCAGCGGCACCGCCTACACCGACGCCGCCGCGCCGCGCGGCAGCCACCGCTACCAGGTCGCCATGCTGGATGCGGCGGGCAATGAAGGGCCGCTGTCCGAGGCGGTGACGGTGCAGGTGCCTTGACCGGACAGCTCTTTATTTGATAGCTGCCAGCGCTTGAACAGCAAGCGCTGGAGCCGTTTTTATCTCACGAACTGAGAAATCCCATGCCCATCAAAACCCTTGCCGCCGCCCTGCTGGCCGCCGCTGCATTCGCGGCCCAGGCGGCGCCCTTCGCCATCACGCACCGGAGTCAAATCGCCCTCAGCACGTTCCCGGAAGTCACCAACACCCAGACCTACACCCTCACCCTGGTCTTCGACAGCGGCAGCGCCACCGCGCAAAGCCAGACGTGGCAGCCGCAGCACCTGGTGTGCGCCGTCTGGCGCATGAACAGCGGCGCCACAGCCGCCTACACCCAGACCACCTTCGGCGGTACGGGCTTCACCAACCGAGGCTTCACCACCGACGCCCAGGGCGGGCTGATCGCCATTCCGGATTTCTTCCAGAACAACGGCCAATTCAACGACGCCTACACCACCATCGGCCTCACGCTGACCGGCACGCCGCATTGGAACAGCGGCACCCAAGGCTTCGTATTCCTGGACCAGACCCCACAGCCTCGGCGCTCGTTTGGCACCACCTGGGGCAGCATGACCCGCGGCCTGTACGACTGGACCCACCCCGTGGCCGTGGACAACCCCTGCGCTACACCGCCGATCGAGCCCATCGGCCCGGCCCTCAACCCGGCCGCCACGCCCGGCAACGGCCAGGTCACGCTGCAATGGCAGCCCCCCGCGCCCATGCCCGGTGGCACACTGCCGTTCAACTACGTCGTCCGCGCCCAGCCTGGCGGTGCGGAATGCAATGCAAGGGCACCCGCCACCACCTGCACCGTGGCGGGCCTGACCAACGGCACGGCCTATACCTTCACCGTCACCACCAACGGCGGCTTGGGCGGCTCCACCAGTGTCTCCGCCCCCGTCACTGCCACCCCCTTGGCCGCGCTCGGCCCTGGCGGCGTGCAGCCCGTGCCCACGCTGTCGCAGTGGGGCGGTGCTGCTGCTGGCCGCGCTGATGCTGCTCGCGGGCCTGCGCCGCCGCGCCCATAACTCCTGATTCGATAGCTGCCAGCGCTTGTCCATCAAGCGCTGGAGCCGTTTTTCATTTGCAATTTCAAGGATTCCCCATGCCTTCCACCCCCACCCCGGCCCTGCGGCGCTGGCTGCAGGCCAGCGCCGTGTCCCTGGGCCTGCTGCTGGCCGCCGCCGCCCAGGCCCAGTGGTCGCCCGGCGCCGACTTCAGCGGCGCCCGCACGCACCACACCGCCACGCTGCTGCCCGGCGGCGCCGTGCTGCTGGCGGGCGGCCAGGACGCGGGCGGCAACGCCCTGGCCACCACGCTGCGCCATGACGGCGGCAGCGGCCAGTGGACCGCCGCCGCCCCGCTGCCGCAGCCGCGCAGCGGCCACACCGGCACGCTGCTGCGCAACGGCACGGTGCTGATCGCGGGCGGCACCAGCACCACCGGCGGCCCGCTGCGCACCGTCGCCACCTACGACCCCGTGGACGATGCCTACACCCCCGTGCCCGACCTGGCCGTGGCCCGCCGCCACCACACCGCCACCGTGCTGCAGAGCGGGCACGTGCTCGTCGTGGGCGGCCAGGGCGGCGCGGGGCAGGCCGCGCTGCGCTCGGCCGAGCTGTACGACCCGGCCACCCGCACCTGGAGCAGCGCCGGCCAGATGCCCGGCCTGGGCGCGCGCCACCACACGGCCACGCTGCTGCCCAATGGCCGGGTGCTGGTGGTGGCGGGCATGGACAACGGCGAATCCGCCACCGCGAACGCCGCCCTGTACGACCCCGCCGCCAACACCTGGGCGCCCGCCGCCGCCCTGCCCGCAGGGGAGCGGCGCATGCACCACACCGCCACGCTGCTGCCCGACGGGCGCGTGTACGTGGCCGGTGGCGAAATGGCGGACGGCACGGTGCTGAACGGCCTGGCCTGGCTGTACGACCCGGCGGCGGACAGTTGGGCCAGCTCCACCGGCATCGGCGCGCGCACGCGCCACGCCGCCACGCTGCTGCCCGACGGACGCGTGCTGCTCTCCGGCGGTGCGGGGCAAGGCGGCACGCCGTACGACAACGGCCTGTACGCTAACCCCGCCGCCAACAGCGTGCAGCCCACGCAGGGCATGGTGCAGGCCCGCGCGGGCCACACCGCCACGCTGCTGCCGGGCGGGCGCGTGCTGGTGGCGGGCGGCGAGGGCACCAGCGGCCCGCTGTCCGCGCCCGAAACCTTGTGGCCCGCCACGGCCCCTACCACGCGTAACCTGGCCACGCGTCCCACGGTGGACCACGCCATCGCCACGCCGCTGGCCGATGGCACGGTGCTGATGGCGGGCGGCCAGCGCAACGGCGTGGGCACGCCGCCGCTGCGCTACAGCCCCGCCGCCGATGCGTGGACCGCCGCGGGCACGCCCGTGGCGCCCTGGCGCCAGCAGCACACGCAGACCCTGCTGCCCAGCGGCCGCGTGCTGGCCGCGGGCGGCCTGGGCGGCAGCGGCGTGCTGGCCAGCGCCGAGCTGTACGACCCCGGCGCCAACGCCTGGAGCGCCGTGCCCGACCTGGCGCAGGCGCGCTACTACCACACGGCCACGCTGCTGCCCGGCGGCGGCGTGCTGGCGGCCGGGGGCCGTGGCGTGGAGAACGACGCCGCATCCACCCTGGCCCAGGCCGAGGTCTACCAGCCCGCGCAGAACCGCTGGGTGGCCGCCGCGCCCATGCCCGCACCGCGCGCCTACCACTCGGCCACGCTGCTGCGCGACGGGCGCGTGCTGGTGGCGGGCGGCCTGTCGGCCAGCGGCCAACTGGCCAGCGCCGCGCTGTACGACCCCGTGGCGAACACCTGGGCGGGCGCGGCCAGCATGCTGCAAGCGCGCAACGGGCACACCGCCACGCTGCTGCAAGACGGCCGCGTGCTGGTCGCGGGCGGCTTCGGCGGCAGCTACCTGAACAGCGCGGAAATCTACGACCCGGCCACCAACACCTGGGGCGCCGTGCCCGCGATGAGCGAGGCGCACGCCTACCACACGGCCACGCTGCTGCCCGACGGCCGCGTGGCGGTGGTCGGCGGCTGGCGCAGCGGCGTGGCGGCGTCGGCGCGCATGGAGCTGTTCGACCCGCTCGCGGGCACCTGGAGCTTTCAAACACTGCCGCAGACCCGCCGCCACCACGCGGCAGCGCTGCTGGACAGCGGCGAGCTGCTGGTGGCGGGCGGCTACTACGGCGGCGTGGGCGTGCCCGACCAGCCACTCGCCATCCAGCCCCAGGCCACCACGCGCCCGCGCCCGGTCATCGGCAACACCTTCACGCAGATCAACCACGCGTCGCGGCTGGTGCTGCTGGGCACGGGCTTCACCGGCGACAGCGAGGGCAGCGGCGGCGGCACCGCGCAGGCCGCGGGCAACCTGCCGCTGGTGCGGCTGGAGCGCATGGACGGCGGCCCGGTGGCGTGGCTGGACGCGCAGCTGTCGGACGCGGGCAGCTACGAATCGCGCGCCCTGCCCGCGTGGCTGCCCGCCGGGCTGTACCAGGCGCGGGTGTTCAGCAACGCCATCGCCTCCAGCGCCTACGTCTTCGAGCTGCGCGCGCCGACGCCCGGCGCCCCCGGCGCGCCGCGCAACGTGACGGCCACGCCAGGCAACGCGCAGGTCATCGTCGCCTGGGAGCACCCCCTCGGCGCCCCGCAACCCGCGAGCTACACCATCACCGCCCAGCCCGGCGGCGCGAGTTGCACCGTGCAGTACCCCGCGACGAGCTGCACCGTGACGGGCCTGGCCAACGGCACGGCCTACACCTTCACCGTGACGGCGAACGCCGAGGGCGGCAGCACCTCGGCCCCGCCCACGGGCAGCGTGACGCCCACGGCCGGGCCAGGGCCTGGACCGGGGCCCGTGGGCGTGCAGCCGGTGCCCACCCTGTCGCAGTGGGGGCTGCTGGCGCTCGCCGTGCTGATGCTGCTCGCGGGCCTGCGCCACCGCACGAAGGCCTGAGCTCCTCATACGATAGCTGCCAGCGCTTGCCCAGCAAGCGCTGGCGCCGTTTTTGGCCATGAGCCCAGGCGCGCGGTGCGCAAAGCACCCGCGCAGGCCCGGCCCCGCGTGGCGCTAGGCCGCCATCCGGCAGAGCGGCGGCAGGGCGCTGCCCTGGCGCGGGCAGCGTACGCGGTGCCGTCATCCCGGTACATCCGGCGCCGGGCCGCCCCGGTAAAATACCGGGTTTCCCCCGAATCCTCCCCTCCACCGACCCCGTCACCCCATGGCCACTACCCCACAGCAGCAATCCGCCCAGATGGCGAATGCGATCCGCGCACTCGCAATGGATGCCGTTCAACAAGCCAACTCCGGCCACCCCGGCGCGCCCATGGGCATGGCCGACATGGCCGTGGCGCTGTGGGGCCGCCACCTCAAGCACAACCCCGCCAACCCACAGTGGGCCGACCGCGACCGCTTCGTGCTCTCCAACGGCCACGGCTCGATGCTGCTGTACGCGCTGCTGCACCTCACGGGCTACGACCTGCCCATCGGCGAGCTGAAGAACTTCCGCCAGCTGCACAGCAAGACCGCCGGCCACCCCGAGGTGGGCATCACCCCCGGCGTGGAAACCACCACCGGCCCGCTGGGCCAGGGCATCACCAACGCCGTGGGCTTCGCACTGGCCGAGAAGCTGCTGGCCAGCGAATTCAACCGCGACGGCCATGCCATCGTGGACCACAACACCTACGTGTTCCTGGGCGACGGCTGCCTGATGGAAGGCATCAGCCACGAGGCCGTGGCGCTGGCCGGCGCGTGGAAGCTCAACAAGCTGATCGCGCTGTACGACGACAACGGCATCAGCATCGACGGCCAGGTGCAGCCCTGGTTCATCGACAACACGGCCCTGCGCTTCGTGGCCTGCGGCTGGAACGTGGTCGGCCCCATCGACGGCCATGACACCGACAAGGTGGACGCCGCCGTGGCCGAGGCCAAGCAGCAGGCCGACCGCCCCACGCTCATCATCTGCAAAACGCACATCGGCAAGGGCAGCCCCAACCGCGCCAACACGGCCAAGGCCCACGGCGAGCCGCTGGGCGCCGAGGAGATCGCCCTCACGCGCAGCGCGCTGGGCTGGAGCAGCGAGCCCTTCAGCATCCCGGAAGACGTGTACGCCGGCTGGGACGCCAAGGCCGCCGGCAGCGAGCGCGAGGCTGCATGGAACGAGCGCTTCGCCGCCTACGCCGCCGCCTTCCCCGAGCAGGCCGCCGAGTTCACGCGCCGCATGGCCGGCGACCTGCCCAAGCACTTCGCGCAGACGGCCGTGGACACGGTGGTGGGCGCCCACACCCGCGCCGAGACCGTGGCCAGCCGCAAGGCCAGCCAGCTCGCGCTGGAAGCCTTCACCGCCGCCCTGCCCGAGCTGCTGGGCGGCAGCGCCGATCTGACGGGCTCCAACCTCACCAACACCAAGAGCACGCCCGCGCTGCGCTTCGACCTGGCTGGCGCCGTGGTGAAGAACGAGAACGGCGTGGGCGGCCGCCACATCAACTACGGCGTGCGCGAGTTCGGCATGACCGCGATCATGAACGGCATCGCGCTGCACGGCGGCTACATCCCCTACGGCGGCACCTTCCTCACGTTCAGCGATTACAGCCGCAACGCCATCCGCATGGCCGCGCTGATGAAGCAGCGCGTGATCCACGTGTTCACGCACGACTCCATCGGCCTGGGCGAGGACGGCCCCACGCACCAGTCCATCGAGCACGCGGCCAGCCTGCGCCTGATTCCGAACCTGGATGTGTGGCGCCCGGCGGACACGGCCGAAACCGCAGTGGCCTGGAGCGTGGCGCTGTCCAACCGCGACAAGCCCACGGCGCTGCTGCTCTCCCGCCAGAACCTGCCCTACGCGCCCAAGAGCGACCTGGGCGACATCTCGCGCGGCGCGTATGTGCTGAGCGAGCCCGCCGACATCGGCCTCAAGAAGAAGGCGCAGGCCGTGATCATCGCCACGGGCTCCGAGGTGCAACTGGCCCTGGCCGCGCAGAAGCTGCTGGCCGCGCAGAAGATCGCCGTGCGCGTGGTCTCCATGCCCAGCACCACCACCTTCGACCGCGAGGACGTGAAGTACAAGAAGGCCGTGCTGCCCACCAACCTGCCGCGCATCGCTGTCGAAATGGGCACCACCGACGGCTGGTGGAAGTACGGCGTGTCCGCCGTCGTGGGCATCGACACCTACGGCGAATCGGCCCCCGCGCCCGTGCTGTTCAAGCATTTCGGCTTCACGCCCGAGAACGTGGCCGCGACGGTGCAGGCCGTGCTCAAGCGCAGCAAGTAAGAATTCATCAACCTTTGGAGAGATTCAAGCTATGACGATCAAGATTGGTATCAACGGCTTCGGCCGCATCGGCCGCAACGTGCTGCGCTCCGCGATCCAGAACTTCAGCGACATCGAGGTCGTGGCCATCAACGACCTGCTGGAGCCCGACTACCTGGCCTACATGCTGCAGTACGACTCGGTGCACGGCCGCTTCCAGGGCACCGTGTCGGTGGAAGGCAGCACGCTGATCGTCAACGGCAAGAAGATCCGCCTGACGCAGGAGCGCGACCCCGCCAACCTGAAGTGGAACGAAGTCGGCGCAGACGTGGTGATCGAGTCCACCGGCCTGTTCCTCGACAAGGTCTCGGCCCAGAAGCACCTGGACGCAGGCGCCAAGAAGGTCATCCTGTCGGCCCCGTCCAAGGACGACACGCCCATGTTCGTGTTCGGTGTGAACCACGGCACGTATAAGGGCGAGGCCATCATCTCCAACGCCTCGTGCACTACCAACTGCCTGGCCCCCGTGGCCAAGGTGCTGCACGACAAGTGGGGCATCAAGCGCGGCCTGATGACCACGGTGCACGCAGCCACGGCCACGCAGAAGACGGTGGACGGCCCGAGCAACAAGGACTGGCGCGGCGGCCGCGGCATCCTGGAGAACATCATTCCTTCGAGCACGGGCGCCGCCAAGGCCGTGGGCGTGGTGATTCCTTCGCTGAACAAGAAGCTCACGGGCATGTCGTTCCGCGTGCCCACCTCCGACGTGTCGGTGGTGGACCTGACGGTGGAGCTGGACAAGGCCGCCACCTACGACGAGATCAAGGCCGAGATGAAGGCCCAGTCCGAAGGCGCGCTCAAGGGCGTGCTGGGCTACACCGAGGACAAGGTGGTGGCGACCGATTTCCGTGGCGACACCCGCACCTCGATCTTCGACGCCGACGCGGGCATCGCGCTGGACGGCACCTTCGTCAAGGTCGTGAGCTGGTACGACAACGAGTGGGGCTATTCGAACAAGTGCCTGGAAATGGTGCGCGTGGTTTCCAAGTAAGAAAAGGCTGCAACTACCGTTCAGGCCGGCTGCCCATCGGGGTCGCCGGCCTTTTTTTGCGCCATGCCCGGCCGCAGGATCTGGACCGTGCTCGTGGGCGACGCGAACGCCACCCCCAGAGCCTTGAGCTCGCGCATGAGGCCCAGGTTGATGGACTGCTGCAGGTCCATGTAGGTGTTGAAGTCGGGGTTCTGCACGATGTAGACGACTTCGTAGTCGAGCGAGCTCGCGCCGAACGCCTTGAGGTGCGCACGGTCGAAGCGCAGCGCGGGCTGGGCCTCGATGAGCTTGCGCACCACGCCCGGGATGGCCTCGGCCTGCGCGGGCGTGGTGGACTGCGACACGCCGAAGCCGAACACGATGCGCCGCTTCTCCAGCAGGCGGTAGTTGCTGATGGTCTGTTTGAGCAGGTCGGTGTTGGACATCACGATCTGCTCGCCCTGCAGGCTGCGGATGCGCGTGGTCTTGAGGCCGATGACCTGCACCGTGCCCGAGACGTTGCCCACTACGATGAAGTCGCCCACCTCGAAGGGCTTGTCCACTGCGATCGCAAGCGACGCGAACAGATCGCCCAGGATGTTCTGCACCGCCAGCGCCACGGCGATGCCGCCCACGCCCAGGCTGGCGACGAAGGCCGTGATGTTCACCCCCAGGTTGGACAGTATGGCCAGCCCCACCACGCTCCACAGCAGCGTGCGCAGCCCCCAGGACAGCAGCGTGGCCGAGGCGCTGACCTGCGTCATGCCCTTGGACGAATGCCGCTCCACGTAGCGTTGCACCGCCATGGTGGTGGCGCGCATGCCCCACAGCCCCATCTGCAGCGCCACGGCCACGAACCACAGCTGGCTCAGGCGGCTCTCCCACCGGCCCGGCAGGTCCAGCAGGTTGGCGCCCACCAGCAGCGCGACCAGCAGCATCAGCAGGCGGCTGGTGCCCGCCAGCACGTCCGCCATGGCATGGGAGGCCGCGCTGTGCGCATGCGCCTCCCAGTTCGCGGCGCGGCGCGTGAGCAGGTGCAGCACCACCAGGATCGCCACGTAGGTGGCCACCGCGGCGGCCGTGGCCACGAGCAGGTTCCACAGGGGAATGCCGATCACCGTGGTGTCCTGGATCCAGGTCATGAATGGGGAATCCTGCATGCCGGCAATGCTCCTTTTCGTTGGCTGCGGCTCTTGCGCCGCGGGAACGACAAGGCTGCCACGGCCAGCGCCTTTCGCTCGTAGGACGTGGCGCAGCCTGCGCCGGGGCCAGTTGCAAATGTTCGTAAGACTTGGCCCACAGGAATTCAGAGGCCGAACCTACGCCCCGGCCGCCAGGCCCCGCTGAACAATCGCAACACACCAGGCCCCAGCCCTGGCCCGCGGTGGCAACACGGCGCACAGGCCCTCCGTGGCGCGCCACTCCCACCGCCATCCACCCAACTTGCAGAGGAGTTCACACCACCATGCCCTCATCCACCCTGATCCGAACCACCGCCGCGGCCCTGGCGCTGGGCGCCTTGGCGGCCTGCTCGTCCACACCGGCGCCCACCGAGCAGATGGCCGTCACCCGCACCACGGTAAACCGCGTGGCGGCCACGCCGGCCGTGGCCACCAACGCGCCCGTGGACCTGCAGCGCGCCCAGGAAAAACTCATCCAGGCCGAGAAAGCCATGTCGCAGGAGGACTACCGCAACGCCCGCCGCCTGGCGGCCGAGGCCGAGGTCGATGCCCGCGTGGCCGAAACCCGCGCCGACGCGGCCCGCAACGCCTCCAACCTGGCGCAGGTGCAGGACAGCATCCGCGCGCTGCAGGACGAGATCAACCGCCGGTCGCCCCGCTGAGGGCCGCCCTTGCCGACCATTGCATTGAAGGGACATCACACCATGCACCGATTCATTCACCGAACCACTGCCCTGTGCACCGGCCTGGTCGCCGCGGGCCTGCTCGCAGCCTGCGCCAGCCACGCGCCCCTGCCCGCCCTGGAACAGGCGCGCAGCGCCGTGAGCGCCGCCGCCGGCGACCCCGTCGTGAACCAGTATGCGCAGGTGGAGCTCAAGGAAGCCACGGACGCGCTGGCCCGCGCCGACCGCGAATGGGCCGACGACCGAGACGAATCCGAAACCAGCCACTTGGCCTACCTCGCGCGCCAGCGCGCCGAGATCGCCACCAACGCCGCGCGCTCGCGCCAGCTGGACGCCAACATCCAGCAGGCCGGCAGCGAGGCCGACCGCATCCGCCTGCAGGCGCGCACGCAGGAGGCCGACCAGGCCCGCGCCCGCGCCGACGCCCAGGCACGCAACGCCCAGCTGGCGCAGCAGCAGGCCCTGAGCGCCGAACAGCGCGCCGCCCAGCAGCAGGCCGCAGCCAATGCCGCCCTGGCCCAGGCCAGCGCCGCGCAGGACCGCGTGCGCGCGCTGGAGGCGCAGTTGCGCGAGATGGAAGCGCTGCAGACCGAGCGCGGCCTGATCGTCACGCTGGGCGACGTGCTGTTCGCCTTCAACAAGGCCGAACTCACGCCCCAGGCCGCGCCGCGCCTGGACAAGCTGGCGGGCTTCCTGCGCCAGTTCCCGGACCGGCGCCTGCTGATCGAGGGCTACACCGACAGCGTGGGCTCGGACGGCTACAACCAGGAGCTGTCGCAGCGCCGCGCCCAGTCCGTGCGCGACGCGCTGGTGCAGCGCGGTGTGGACAGCAGCCGCATCACCACCACGGGCTACGGCAAGGGCTACCCCGTGGCCGACAACGCGTCGGCCGAAGGCCGCGCCATGAACCGGCGCGTGGAGATCGTGATCGCCGACGAAAAGGGCACCTTGCGCGGCAGGTAAACGACACCCCCCTGAGGCGCTTCGCGCCTTCCCCCCGCTCTTGCATCGCTACGCGATGCGGGCAGGGAGGACGACGCCAGCGCTGCGGGGCGGCCCTTGCGCGGCGTCTGCTGGCCCAGGGGCCCCGCCCAATTTAAAAGGCCGTGCCTAAACCGCGCGGCCTTCGTACGTTTCGGTATCCACTTCGCTGGCGTTCTGCGCGTTGTAGCGCGGGCCCGTCACGGTGCGTTCGTTGATCAGCGCGTTCAGCCGTCCGATCACCGCCGCATCCAGCCGCACGCCGGCGGCGCCCAGGTCGTCCAGCAGGTGCTCCACGCTCGTGGTGCCGGGGATGGGGATGATGTCTTCGCCCTGGTGCAACAGCCAGGCCAGCGCCAGCTGCGCCGGGGTGCAGCCCACCTCGCGCGCGATGGCGCGGTAGCCGTCCAGCAGCTTCAGGTTGGCCGCATAGGCCGCGGGCGCGAAGCGCGGCATGGCGCGGCGGATGTCCTTGTCGTGCAGCGTGCTCACGTCCGTGAGTTCGCCGCACAGAAAGCCCCGCGCCACCGGGCTGAAGGCGACGAAGGCCGTGCCCAGCGCGCGGCAGGCGTCGAGCACCGCGATCTCGGGGTTGCGCGTCCACAGCGAATACTCGGTCTGCACGGCAGCGATGGGGTGCACGGCGTGCGCGCGGCGCAGCGTGGCGGCCGACACTTCCGACAGGCCGATGCTGCGGATCTTGCCCGCGCGCACCAGGTCGGCCAGCGCGCCCACGCTGTCCTCGATGGGCACCTGCCGGTCCCAGCGGTGCAGGTAGTACAGGTCGATCACGTCCGTCTGCAGGCGGCGCAGGCTGTCCTCGCAGGTCTGGCGCAGCGTGGCCGGGCGGCCGTCGATCACGCGCACCAGCTTGCCGTCGCCGTTCACGTCCACGCCCTGCATGCCGCATTTGCTGGCCAAGGTGAAGCGGCTGCGGTGGGGCTTGAGCACGCGGCCCACCAGGGTTTCGTTGGCGCCGAAGCCGTACAGCGTGGCCGTGTCGAACAGCGTCACGCCCGCGTCGAGCGCGGCCAGCAGCACGCGCTCGCCCTGCTCGGCGGAGACGGGCGCGCCGTAGGCGTGCGAGAGGTTCATGCAGCCCAGGCCGATGGCCGAGACGGAGAAAGGTCCGAGGGTTCGTTGTTGCATGGCGGGGAGCTTAGGTTATGCCAGGGGTGGCTTCTTGTTGCGGGTCCACAGGTCGATCCGTTCCTGCGCCGCGCTCGCCGCCAGCAGTTGCGCGAACCGCGCCGCGCGCGTCTCGGGCCGTTTGGCGGAGGTCACCCAGTGCAGCAGGGTCTTGCGGTAGCCGGGCGGCGTGGCTTCGGAGAAGAACCGCCAGGCCTTCCCGTTCCGCTGGAACGCGCGCAGCATCGGCGCGGGCAGCTCGGCCGCGGCGGCCTGCTCGTGCGAGTAGATCGCGGACTTGGCGGCCTTGCGGTGCGCGAAGGCCGCCAGCCCCGCCGGCGTCATGCGGCCGGCGGCCTGCAGCTGCTCCACCTTGGCGATGTTCACCGCGCTCCAGATGGACGAGGGCTTGCGCGGCGTGAAGCGGATGGAATAGCTGTGCTCGTCGATGCGCCGGCGCACGCCGTCGATCCAGCCGAAGCACAGGGCCTCGTCCACCGATTCGGACCAGCCCATGCAGGGGCGGCCGGTGCCGACCTTGTGGAAGCCGACGAGCAGTTCGGAGGCGCTGGCGGCATGGGCTTGCAGCCATTGGCGGAAGGCGGCGGGGGTGGAAAAGAAGGTGGGGGACGGCATGGCGAAGGCATTGTTGCCCACCTCCGGCGCCGTGCATAGCCGGTGCCGGAGATGATCAGCTACCGTATTGATAGCTGTCTGCGCTTATCCATCAAGCGCTGGAGCCCGATTTGGGGGATTGCTAAATAGGTATTTCGATAGATTCCCCCCACACCCTCTGGCTGACGATGCAGCCCGTCTGCGGCTGCAACTGAGCAGCAAACTTGCGCTTCCAGATGAACAGCAGCGAATGCAGG
>Ga0222424_100216_pt1 | contig 51621 bp, 52 predicted proteins | sample 2B2ome_FD_182468 | JGI IMG/M metagenome (GOLD analysis project Ga0222424, IMG submission 182468) | Enriched microbial communities from leaf-cutter ant dump, University of Wisconsin, Madison, United States - 2B200A (version 2) | ecosystem: Environmental > Terrestrial > Nest > Insects nest > Nest... | reverse complement strand
CACCAATCAGCGAAGCCTTGAATTATATACCGGTTTTGAACCAGCGCGCAACTCAAAAGAACTTCTTTTCTCCACCCCACTCAGCAAGCCTTTCAGCAAGCTCCGCGCAGCGAAGCCCTCGACTATAACACGGTTTCCAGCTCCGCCGAAGAACGCCGGGCTGCGCCCCCGCCACCGCCGATAATTGCCACCTATGGCACTCATCACCCTACTGGACGCCCAACTCGCATTCGGGCACGTTGCACTGCTGGACCACGCCGGCTTTTCCCTGGAGGCCGGGGAGCGTGTCGGCCTCATCGGCCGCAATGGTGCGGGCAAGTCATCGCTGCTGAAAATCCTGGGAGGTCTGGCCAAACCCGACGACGGTTCACTGCAGGTGCAGCAAGGCGTGCGCATTGCTTTCGTGGCGCAGGAGCCATCATTGGACCCCGCAGCCACCATCTTCCAGGCAGCCTCCGAAGGTCTGCGGCGCGTCATTGCGATCCGCGACCAGTATCTGTCGGGCGCCGAAGGGCTGGACCTGGACGCGCTGCAGTCGGAGATCGAAGCCTACGATGCATGGAACTGGGAGCAGCGCGTCGAGGAAACGCTGCAGCGCCTGCACCTGGACCCGACCGCCGTGGTGGGCACCCTGTCGGGCGGGACGAAGAAGCGCGTCGCACTGGCCCAGGCGCTGGTCGCACGCCCAGACGTGCTGCTGCTGGACGAGCCGACCAACCACCTAGATCTCGATTCGATCGAATGGCTGGAGGAGCTGCTGATCGACTTTCCCGGCAGCGTGGTCACCATCACCCACGACCGCGCCTTCCTGGACCGCGTGGCCACCCGCATCGTCGAACTGGACCGCGGCCAGTTACGCTCCTACCCCGGCAATTTCGCGCAGTACCAAATACAGAAGGAAGAGCAGCTGGCCCAGGAAACCGTGATCGCCGCCAAGGCGGACAAGCTGCTCGCGCAGGAGGAGATCTGGATACGCAAGGGCGTGGAGGCGCGCCGCACGCGCAGCCAGAGCCGCATCACCCGCCTGGAGCAGTTGCGCGCCCGGCGGGAGGCCCGGCGCGATGTGGTGGGCAGCGTGCGCATGGACGTGGCGACCGGCGGCGGGAGCGGCTACCAGGGCAAAATCGTGGCCGAGCTGACGGGGGTGAGCAAATCGTTCGGCGACAAGGCCATCGTGCGCAACTTCACGGGCACCATCCTGCGCGGCGACAAGGTCGGGCTGATCGGCCCGAACGGCGCGGGCAAGACGACGCTGCTCAAGATGATCCTCGGCGAGCTCCCGCCGGACAAGGGCACCATCCGCCAGGGCGCCAATTTGCAGGTCGCCTATTTCGACCAGATGCGCCACGCCGTCAACCTGGACGCCACGCTGGAGGATTACATCAGCCCCGGCAGCGAATGGATCGAGATCGGCAGCCAGCGCAAGCACGTCAAAAGCTACCTGAGCGATTTCCTGTTCTCCCCGGCCCGGGCGCACTCCCCCGTACGTTCGCTGTCGGGCGGCGAGCGCAACCGGCTGCTGCTGGCCCGATTGTTCGCGCGCCCCGCGAACGTGCTGGTACTGGACGAGCCCACCAACGACCTAGACATCGACACGCTGGACCTGCTGGAAGAGCTGCTGGAGAACTACGAGGGCACGGTGTTCCTGGTCAGCCACGACCGGACCTTCCTCGACAACGTGGTGACCAGCACCATCGCGTTCGAGGGCGACGGCCTGTGGCGCGAATACGAAGGGGGCGTGCAGGACTGGCTGCTGCAGTCCAAGCGCAGCCGCGCCCTTCAGGCGCCTCCTGCCACGGCCCAGAAGCCGGCCGCGCAGAATATGGATGAAAATGGCCTCCAGCGCCCATCCAGCAAGCGCGAGCAGCTATCAAAAAAGAAGCTCAGCTACAAGGAGCAGCGCGAACTCGAACAGTTGCCTGCGCAGATCGCCGCACTGGAGGCCGAGCAGAAGGCCCTGCAGGATGCGCTGGCCGACGGCAGCCTGTTCGGCAGCGACCCCGCCAAGGCCGCCGCCATGACGGTGCGCACCGCCGCCATCGACGAGGAGCTGATGGCGGCGCTGGAGCGCTGGACGGCCCTGTCCGATTGATCAGATGCGGTGGTGCAGCCGGTCCGTGGCCCCGCGCAGGCGCGTGATCAGGGCCGGGGCGATCTGCGTGAGCGGCAGCACCTCGTCCGCCGCGCCATGGGCGATGGCCTCGCGCGGCATGCCGAACACGATGCAGGTGGCTTCGTCCTGCACGTAGTTGTAGCTGCCCGCGTCCTTCATCTCGCGCATGGCGGCCGCGCCGTCGTTGCCCATGCCGGTGAGCATGATGCCGAAGGCATTTCGCCCCACCACGGCGGCGGCGGACTTGAACAGCACTTCGACGGAAGGCTTGTGGCGATTCACCGGCGGGCCGTCGTCCACCACGGCCACGTAGTTGGCGCCGCTGCGCGCCACGTGGAACTGCGTGCCGCCGGGGGCGATGTAGGCGTGGCCGGGCAGGATGCGCTCGCCGTTCACGGCCTCCTTCACGGTGATCTGGCACAGGCCGTTCAGGCGCGCGGCGAAGCTGGTGGTGAAGCCCGGCGGCATGTGCTGCGTGATGACGATGGCGGGCGAATCCGCCGGCATCTGCACCAGCACTTCCTTGATCGCCTCCGTGCCGCCGGTGGAGGCGCCGATGCAGATCAGCTTTTCCGTGGACAGGCGCCCCAGCAGCGCCGAAGGCGGCGCGGGAGGCGCCGCGCCGCCGGCGGCCGCGGGTTCGCGCGCGGGCGCGCGGCGGACCTGCGCGACCGCCGCCACGCGGATCTTGTCGACGATCTGGGCCGCCAGCTCGTTGAGGCCGCTGGCCAGACCGACGCGGGGCTTGGCCACGAAATCGATGGCGCCCAGTTCCAGCGCCTTCATCGTGACTTCCGCGCCGCGCTCCGTCAGCGTGGAGATCATCACCACCGGCATCGGGCGCAGGCGCATCAGGCGGCCCAGGAAGTCGATGCCGTCCATGCGGGGCATTTCGACGTCCAGCGTGATGACGTCGGGATTGAGCTCACGGATCATCTCGCGCGCCACCAAGGGATCGTTGGCCGTGCCGATGCACTCCATGTCCCGCTGCCGGTTGATGATCTCTGACAGCAGACTGCGGACCAGCGCCGAATCGTCCACCACGATCACCCGGATTTTCCTGCTCATCAACTCACACCTTCCTCAATCAAAACAGATCCACGGAGCCGCCGGAGGTGGCCTTGGCCACGGTGGCGGCATTGCCCTTGGCCTCCTGGGCCGCCAGGGCTTCGGGATGGGCGTGCGCCAGCCGCTTGACCATGGCCTTGCCGGTGACGGGGAAGAACACCACCTTGCGCGGATAGATGTCCAGCACGTCCTCGGAGACGATGGGAATGCGCTCCGTGTGCAGGTAGTTCAGGACGAAATTGGTGTTGCGCTCCCCGACGTTCATGGTCGTGAAGTTGTGCATGACCTGCGCGCCGCCGAAGATCTTGGCCTGCATGGTTTCGCGGCGCGCGCCCAGCTTGAGCATCTCGTTGATCAGCAGTTCCATCGCGTAGGAGCCATAGCGCCCCGACGCATCAGCCACGTCGCCGTCCGGCAGCATGAAATGGTTCATGCCGCCCACGTGCGCGCGGCTGTCCCACAGGCAGGCGGCGATGCACGAGCCCAGCACGGTCATGATGACCAGGCTTTCGTCGGACACGAAATACTCGCCGGGCAGCACCTTCACCGCGTTGTGCTGGAAGTGGTGGTCCAGGTAGAAGAACGACGCCTCGCCAGGCCGGCGGTTGCGCGCCTTGAGCTCCTGCAGCGACGATTCCCGCGCCGGCCCGGCCCCGGCGGCATAGATGTCCGCGCTCAGGGGGGCGATGCGGGGAGCGCGGCGCCGCTCGGGCGTACCGCCGCTGGCGGCGGCCAGGAAGGGGGAGGATCCGGCTTGAATGTTGGTCATGGTGCTTGGATAGCGGGACGGCATGGACAGGTCAGCGGCGCTCATACACTGTCTTGCCGCGCAGCGTGAACAGATCCCGGGATTCGCTGAAGTTCTCGGCATGCCCCACGAACAGCATGCCGCCGGGCTTGAGGACCCGGTGGATTCTTTCGAGCACGCGCCGCTGCGTGGGGGCGTCGAAGTAGATCATCACGTTGCGGCAGAAAACCACGTCGAAGGGCTCCCGGAACGGCCAGTCGTCCCGGATCAGGTTCACGCTCATGAAGTCGATGGCGCGCCGCAGCTCCGGCTTGGCGCGTACCATGCCGGCATTGCCGCCCTTGCCACGCAGGAAGAATTTCTGCAGGCGCTCCGGGCTCAGGCCCTTGAGGCTGTCCAGGCGGTACACCCCCTGCGCCGCCGTGGCCAGCACGCGGGAGTCGATGTCGCTGGCCGTGAGCTTGAACGACGCATTCGCCCCCAGCGCCTCGAACGCGGTCATGACGATCGAGTAAGGCTCCTCGCCCGTGGATGCCGCGTTGCACCAGACCCGCCAGTTGGTCGCGGGCTTGGAGCGCAGGTGCGCGGCGAAGATCTCGAAGTGGTGCTGCTCCCGGAAGAAGGCCGTGAGGTTGGTGGTGAGCGCGTTGATGAATTCCTGCCACTCGGGGCCGTCGTGCGTCTCCAGCCAGCCCAGGTAGTCGTGGAAGCTGGTGTACCCCGTGTCGCGCAGCCGCCGCGACAGGCGGCTGTAGACCATGGCGTGCTTGCCGTCGTGCAGGCTGATGCCGGCGCGCTGGTAGATCAGCGCCTGCACCCGCGCGAAGTCGGCATTGGTCCAGACGAATTCCCGCCCCTGCGCCAGGGGGCCCGTGGGCGCCGCGGCGGCCGCTGCTGCGTAGGCGGGCTCACTCCGGGCGCCGGCGGATCGGGCAGATGGTGATGCGCTGGAGGGTTGGGCCATATGGGTCGTCCGACGGAAGTCCTGTTCACTCCAAGAGATCTGCAAGCCACGCCGGCGACCCGGCATGCGCCCGGCCACCGCCATTTGCCGGTGGTACTACCGGCCTATTCGTTCGCGGACACCAGCCCCATGTCCACGCCCGACATGAGCTTCTCGATGTCGAGCAGAATCAGCATGCGTTCGCCCACCGAGCCCAGGCCCAGGATGCAGCTCGCATCGATGGCGCTCTCGATGTCGGGGGCGGAGCGGATGCTCTCGGGCGTGAGTTCCATCACGTCGCTTACCGAGTCCACTACGATCCCCACCACCCGGTTGCGCAGGTTGAGGATGATGACCACGGTGAAGCTGTTGTAGTCCGCCTGCGCACAGTTGAACTTGATGCGCATGTCCACGATGGGCACGATGGTGCCGCGCAGGTTGACCACGCCCTTGATGAAGCTGGGCGCGTTCGCAATTCGCGTGGGCGGCTCGTAGCCGCGGATTTCCTGCACCTTCAGGATGTCGATGCCGTACTCTTCCTGGTCGAGGCGGAACGTCAGGTATTCCCGCGTTCCGGTGGGCACCGCTTCTGCTGCTTTCCCTATCACGCTCATGGCGCATTCTCCTTTCTTGGGAGCGCCGGCCCCGCAGGCCCGGCCGCTCGTATCACTTGAACTGGCCCATCGTCAATGGCGCGCCCTGCGCACCAGCCCGCCGGTATCCAGGATGAGGGCCACCGTGCCGTCGCCCAGGATGGTGGCGCCCGACACATTGGGCACCTTGCGGTAGTTCGACTCCAGGTTCTTGACCACCACCTGGTGCTGGCCCAGGAGCTCGTCCACCAGCAGCGCGACGCGGCTGCCGTCGGCCTCCACGACCACCATGATGTTGCTGGACTTGCTGGAATCGAAGCGCGGCACCTGGAAGATCTTCTCCAGCGCGATCACGGGCATGTATTCGTCGCGGACCTTGACCAGCTGCGAGCCCTGCGCCACCGTGCTCACGTCGTTGGCATTGACCTGGAAGGATTCCACCACCGACGACAGCGGCAGGATGTAGACCTCGTCGCTCACGCCCACCGACATGCCGTCCATGATGGCCAGCGTCAGCGGCAGGCGCACGGAGACCTTCATGCCGTAGCCCTCGGCGGAATCGATCTCCACCGTGCCGTTGAGGGCCGCGATATTGCGCTTGACCACGTCCATGCCCACGCCGCGGCCGGACACGTCGGTCACCTGCTCCGCCGTGGAGAAGCCCGGCGCAAAGATCAGCTGCCAGACATCGGCATCGCTCATCTGGTCCGACACGTCCAGTCCGCGTTCCCGCGCTTTGGAGAGGATCTTCTCGCGCGAGAGCCCCTTGCCGTCGTCGCGCACCTCGATCACGATGGAGCCGCCCTGGTGCGCGGCCGACAGCGTGATGGTGCCGTGCTCCGGCTTGCCCTTGGCCAGCCGCTCCGCGGGCATCTCGATGCCGTGGTCGCAGCTGTTGCGCACCAGGTGGGTCAGCGGGTCGGTAATCTTTTCCACCAGGCCCTTGTCGAGTTCGGTGGCTTCGCCCAGGGTCACCATATCCACCTTCTTGCCCAGCTTGTTGGCCAGGTCGCGCAGCATGCGCGGGAAGCGGCTGAACACGATGGACATGGGGATCATGCGGATCGACATGACCGATTCCTGCAGGTCGCGCGTATTGCGGTCCAGGTCGGCCAGGCCGGCGAGCAGCTGCTGGTAGGCGCCGGCGTCCAGCCCGCGGCTGTTCTGCGCGAGCATGGCCTGCGTGATGACCAGTTCGCCGACCAGGTTGATGAGCTGGTCGACCTTCTTCACGTCCACGCGGATGGTGGTGGACTCCATCTGCGCCTGCGTGGCGGCCCGGGGCTCGGCGGCCTTGGGCGCAGCCCGCGCAGGGGCCTGTGCGGGCGCGGCCTGCGGCGCGGGCGTCGATCCAGGCGCGCCGGGCGCGTCGTTGAAGAAGCCGTACACCTCTCCCCCCGCGGCCGCGGGGGGGGCGGTCTCTTCGACCGCGCCGCCGCCCGCCTCGCGGATCAGCACCTGCTCCTTGGCGACATGGAAGGCGAACAGGTCGAGCAGGTCGTCGTTGGTGGAGCTGGTTTCCACTCCGAACAGCCGCGTGTTGGGCTGGCTGGCGGGCAGGTCGCGGATGGAGCCCAGGCCCGGAATGTCGCGGAACAGGTCCTTGATGGCGTCGGCCAGTTCCAGCCGCTCCAGGGGGCCGATCTGGATTTCGAGCGAGCGCGCCACGCCGGGGGCGGACGGCTTGGGCATGGCGGAGGCCGCCGCAGGAGCGGGTGCCGGCGGCGGAGGGGGCGGGGGTGGCGGGGCTGCCACAGCGGGCGCTTCGGCCTCGCCGGGCACCAGCCCGGCCGCCAGGTCGCTGATGCGGCGCACCAGCGAGGCGGTGGAAACGGCTTCGCCCTGCCCGCCCGCCTGGTGGCGCGCCAGCAGGCTGCGCGAGGCGTCGGCGGATTCGAGCAGCACGTCCACCATCTGCGGGATGGGCTGCAGCTCGTGGCGGCGCAGGCGGTCCAGCAGCGATTCCATCTGGTGCGTCAGCTCCGCCACGTCGGAGAAGCCGAAGGTGGCCGAGCCGCCCTTGATCGAGTGCGCGCAGCGGAAGATGCCGTTGAGTTCCTCGTCGTTGGCGCTGCTCAGGTCCAGGTCGAGCAGCATCTGCTCCATCTGGTCGAGGTTCTCGCCGGCTTCCTCGAAAAAGATCTGGTAGAACTGGCTCAGGTCGAAGTCAGCGCCTGCGCCCGATCCTTCTTGGTAGGTTTCCGCCATCGTAGGCTCCTGCTGTGTACTCGGGGCATCCGCTCAGCGGATCACCTTCTGGATGACTTCGATCAGGCGGTTGGGGTCGAAGGGCTTGACCAGCCAGCCCGTGGCCCCCGCGGTGCGGCCCGCCTGCTTCATCTGATCGCTGGACTCGGTGGTCAGGATCAGGATGGGAATGGTCTTGAACTTGGGGTTCTCGCGCAGCTTGCGGGTCAGCCCGATGCCGTCCAGGCGCGGCATGTTCTGGTCGGCCAGCACGAGGTGGATGTCATGACTCTCGGCCTTTTCCAAGGCATCCTGCCCGTCCACTGCCTCCACCACGTGATAGCCGGCACCCGTGAGGGTGAACGACACCATTTTCCGCATGGAAGGTGAATCATCTACGGCAAGGATCGATTGCATGTATGGCTCCAAAACTGGCTTGAATATATACAGATAGTTAGGCTGGAACGGCTTGACTCAGAACAGGTCCACGGACCCCGCGTCCATCTCGCTCTGCGTCACGGGGTTGGGGCGGTCCGGCGCCATCTCGGCGAAGGGCGCGGCCTCCTCCCCCTCTTCATGGCCCATGGCCTCCGAGGCCAGGCGGAAGGCGCAGCCCTGCAGCACCTTGGTGGTGTGCCAGATGAGCTGCGAGGCCATGTCCTGGAACTGCAGCTCGGTCACCGCGCTGCGCAGTGCCGCGCGGGCCGCCACCAGTTCGGGGGAATTGGCGACGGCGTCGTCGGTCAGCACGGCGTTGGCCTCCCCAAAGCGCTCCAGGAGGTTGTCGGTGGCATGGCTGAGCAGTCCTTCCAGCCGGTGCAGGTCGTGCATGACGACGAGCAACGAGTCCTGCAACTCCGCCGCCACCATGACGGGAACCTGGACAGCAGGTCCTCCAGACGTCGTCAGCGTAGATTGCATCGTTTCTCCATCGCAGCCAGCAGCAGCACAGCACGCAAAAACACAGGACTACGATGCACGCACGAACGGCTCCAGGCCCACGCGTGCACCGCGGCGTTAGCGCCCATTGGACGCGTACGCGGAAACCGCCCCAATCGGACAAACACCCTTGTTTGTTCCAATTTGTATCCTATGATAGCGCCCCTATGGTCACCATAGCACCAGACCAGACCCTGAGCATCCTGCATCTTGAAGATTCACTGGCGGATCATGAACTGACCGCACGGACTTTGCAGCGGTCGGGCCTGCGGTGCCACCTCCAGCAGGTGGACACGCTGCCGGAATTCCAGCGGCTGACCGACCTGCAGACATTCGACATCATCCTGGCAGATTACCGGCTGCCCGGCTTCACCGCACTGGATGCCTGGGCCCATGTGGCGCAAAAGCCGCAGCACCCGCCGTTCGTGCTGCTGTCCGGCGCCATCGGTGAGGCGGCAGCCGTGGACGCCATGCACCTGGGCTTCGCCGACTACCTGCTCAAGGACGACCTGCCGCGCCTGCCCCACGTGATCGCCCGCGCCCTGGAGGTGCACGACGCCCGCCGGGCGCGCGAGCAGGCCGTGGCGGAGCTCGCGGCCTCCGAGCGGCGGCTGGCCGACCTCACGGAGCACCTGCAGACCTCCATCGAGCAGGAACGCGCCGCCATCGCCCGCGAGATCCACGACGACATCGGCGGCGCCCTCACGGCGGTGCGCTTCGATGTGGCGTGGATCGGACGCCACAGCGCCGACCCCGCCCTGCAGGAGCACGCCGCCTCGGCGGCCGAGATGCTGCAGCACGCCATCGGCGCCAGCCAGCGCATCATGATGAACCTGCGCCCGCCGGTGCTCGAACAGGGGCTGGTGGCCGCCGTGCAGTGGCTGGCCGACGGGTTCCAGCGGCGCACCGGCGTGCCCACACGCGTGGTGAGCAGCAGCGAGGCCATCGCCGCGGCGGCCGACGTGCAGCTGGTGGCCTACCGCACGGCGCAGGAGGCGCTGACCAACATCGCCAAGCACGCGCAGCCGGCCAAAGTGCAGATCGAGCTGTCCGACCGCGAGGGCGTGCTGACGCTGGAGGTGGCGGACGACGGCCGGGGCATCGCGCCCGAGATGCTGGACAAGCCCAAGGCCTTCGGCCTCCGGGGCCTGCACGAGCGGGCGCGCACCGTGGGCGGCTGGCTGGACATCAGCAGCCGGCCGGGCCGGGGCACCTCGGTGATCCTGTCGGTGCCGCTACCATTGGCGGCACCACCACCACCCCCAGGAGACGCATAGTGATCCACGTGGTCTTGTGCGACGACCACGCCGTGCTGCGGCGCGGAATACGCGACACGCTGGCCGACGCGCCCGACATCCAGGTGACCGGCGAGGCCGGCGGCTACTCCGAGCTGCGCGAGGTGCTGCGCACCGCCGCCTGCGACGTGCTGCTGCTGGACCTGAACATGCCCGGCCGCAGCGGCCTGGAGGTGCTGGCCAGCCTGCGCGAGACGCATTCCGCCATCAAGGTGCTGGTGGTCTCCATGTACCCCGAGGACCAGTACGCGCTGCGCTGCCTGAAGGCCGGAGCCCAGGGCTATGCCAACAAGGCGGGCGACCCGGTGGAGCTGATCGCCGCTGTGCGCACAGTGATGCAGGGGCGCAAGTACCTCACGGCCGAGGTGGCGCAGATGCTGGCCGACAGCCTGGCGCAGCCAACGCCCGAGGCGCCGCACGCGGCGCTGTCCGAGCGGGAGCTGCAGACCCTGGTCAAGATCGCCTCGGGCCGGCGGCTGTCGGACATCGCCGAGGAGCTGATGCTCAGCCCCAAGACCGTGAGCGTGTACCGCTCGCGGGTGCTGGAAAAGCTCAAGCTCTCCAACAACGCCGAACTCACGGTCTACGCCATCCGCAACCAGCTGGTATGAAAATCATAGCTGCTTGCGCTTATCAAAAGCCATTTTCAAATGGTTTTCATATTGAAAACCAATAGAGGCAAGCGCGAGCAGCTATTGTTTTTGCAGCTTCAGGGCCGCACCCCGAAGATGTCCATCGCCTGCTGCAGCAGCGTCATCATGGGCTGCTCCAGCATGGGCAGCGTGGCCGTGATGCCCAGCAGGCCCACGGTCAGCGTGACCGGGAAGCCCACGGAATAGATGTTCATCTGCGGCGCCACGCGCGAGATGATGCCCAGCGTGAGGTTGACGAACAGCAGCAGCCCGATCATGGGCAGCGCGATCCACAGCGCGCTGGAGAACAGCGAACCGCCCAGCTCGTACAGCCGCATCTGCGACAGCGCCTGCAGGAAGTTGCCGTCCACCGGAAAGCGGTCGAAGCTCTTGACCACGGCCATCAGGATCAGCAGGTGGCCGTTGATGACCACGAACAGCAGCATAGACATGTAGCTGAAGAACCTCGCCACCGCGCTGACCTGCGCGTTGGAGGCCGGGTCGAAGAAGGACGCGAAGTTCAGCCCCATCTGCAGGCCGATGAACTCGCCGGCCATCTCCACCGCCGTGAACACCAGCCGCACCGCGAACCCGATGGCCATGCCCACCGCCACCTGCTGTGCCACCGCGCCCAGCGCCTCGCGGCCGTTGACGCTGATGACCGGCGGGTCCACGAGCACGCCCTGGGCGCACAGCGCCACCAGGAAGGCCAGGCCGATCTTCACGCGCATGGGTATGGAGCGCATGGAGAACACCGGCGCCACCGAGAACACCGCCAGCACGCGCAGGAACGGCCACAGGATGGGGGACAGCCACCCCATCAGCTGGGCCTCGGTGAAGGTGATCACATCCGTGGCACGCGCGCTAGCCGATCATCGAGGGAATGGACTCGATGGTGCGGCGGATGAAGTCCACCAGCGTGCTCAGCATCCACGGCCCCGCGATGGCGAAGACCACCATGGCGGCGATCAGCTTGGGCACGAAGGCCAGCGTGGCCTCGTGGATCTGCGTGACGGCCTGGAAGATGCTCACGACCAGGCCCACAGCCATGACCACGCCGAGCACGGGCATGGCGATCATCAGCAGCAGCGTCAGGGCGTCGCGCCCCAGGGTCAGCACCATTTGCGAAGTCATCGCAGGCTCCTTCAGGTCACAAAGCTGGCGGCCAGCGAGCCGATGAGCAGGTTCCAGCCGTCCGCCAGCACGAACAGCATGAGTTTGAACGGGAGCGCCACCAGCACCGGCGACAGCATCATCATGCCCAGCGACATGAGGATGCTGGACACCACCATGTCGATCACCAGGAACGGGATGAAGATCATGAAGCCGATCTGGAACGCCGACTTGAGCTCGCTGGTCACGAAGGCCGGCACCAGCACGCGCAGCGGCGCGGTCTCGGCCGTCACCTGCGGGTCCAGGCGCGCGAGGCGGGAGAACAGGGCGAAGTCGGACTGCCGCGTCTGCTTGAGCATGAAGCTGCGCATGGGCGCATCGGCCTTCTCCAGCGCCTGCTCGAAGCTGATGGCGTTGGTGGTGTAGGGCACGTAGGCTTCCTGGTACACGCGGTCGAAGGTCGGCCCCATCACGAAGAAGGTGAGGAACAGCGACAGCCCGATGACGACCTGGTTGGGCGGCGCCTGCTGCGTGCCCAGCGCCTGGCGCAGCAGCGACAGCACGATCACGATGCGCGTGAAGCCCGTCATCATGAGCAGCACGGCCGGCAGGAACGACAGCGCGGTGAAGAACAGCAGCGTCTGGATCGGCACCGAATAGCTGGTGCCGGACGGGCCGTTGGCCACCATCAGCGGCAGCGACCCGGCGGCCGCCTGGGCCCAGGCCGGCGCCTGCGCGCCGAGCCCGAGCGCGGCCAGCAGGGCCAGGCGCAGCCACGGGGTTCGCTCACGCATGGGAACGTCCCTCAGGGTCGTCCTGCACCGCCGAGGCGATCTCCCGGGCGAACGATGGCGTTGCCGTCGCTGCGGCCTTGGCGGGCTCCGCGGGCAGCACGTGCAGGCAGGTCATCTGCTGCGCCGTGACGCCCAGCACGAGCCAGGTGCGCGCGTGCTCCGGCCCCACTTCCACGGTCACCACGCGCTGCTGGGGCCCGACGGCCACCACCGACAGCACGCGGGACGCCGTGCCCGTCGCGGCCTGCCCGGCCGCATGGCGCTGCTGCAGGCGCCGCACCAGCCAGGGCAGGCAGGCCATGGCGCCCACGAAGAGGACCACCACGACCAGGGTCTGGGTCATGCTGCCGCCGCTATCCACGGCTCACTCTGCGCAGGCGCTCGGAGGGCGTCACCACATCGGTCAGCCGGATACCGAACTTGTCGTTCACCACCACCACCTCGCCCTGGGCGATGAGATAGCCGTTCACCAGCACGTCCATGGGTTCGCCGGCGAGCGCGTCCAGCTCCACCACCGAGCCCTGGGCGAGCTGCAGGATGTACTTGATGGGCACCTTGGTGCGCCCCAGCTCCACCGAGAGCTGGACGGGGATGTCCAGCACCATGTTGATGTCGTTGTGCGTGCCGTCCGGCGTGCCCGCGAAGGGGCGCACGGGTTCGCCCGACAAGGGGCCGCCCTGCTCGGCGTCGGCCGGCTTGTCCTCGGTGCGCTTTTGCTCTTCCAGCGCCTCGGCCCAACCCGCGAACGGGTCCTCGGCGGCGGCGTCCTTGTTGTTGTCGTCTTCAGTTGACATTTTTCTCTCCCAGCCAGCTCATGTCGGCATTGCGCAGGCATTCTTCGATGCGAATGGCGTACTTGGAATTGTGGGTTCCGTACTGGCATTCAAAAATGGGCACCCCGCCGATCGAGGCGCGGATGCGGGGCTCGCGGTCCAGCTCGATGAAGTCGCCGGGCTTCATGGCCAGCAGCTGCTCCACGGTGGCATCGGCCTTGGCCAGCTCGGCCACCAGGGTCACCTCGGCGGCCTGGATTTCGCGCGAGAGTACCTTCACCCAGCGCCGGTCCACCTCGATGGAGTCGCCCTGCACCGAGGAGTACAGCACGTCGCGGATGGGCTCCAGCGTCGCATAGGGCATGCACAGGTGGATGGCGCCGGACAGGTCGCCGATTTCCAGCTGGAACGCCGTGGACACGACGATTTCGCTGGGCGTGGCGATGTTGGCGAACTGCGGCTGCATCTCCGAGCGCTGGTATTCGAGCTCCAGCGGGTAGATGCCCTGCCAGGCCTTCTTGTACTCGGCGCAGATCACGTCCACCAGGCGGTTGATGACGCGCTGCTCGGTGGGCGAGAAGTCGCGCCCTTCGATGCGCGTCTGGAACTTGCCCACGCCGCCGTACAGCGTGTCGATGATGCCGAACACCAGCGAGGGCTCGCACACGATCAGGCCGCTGCCGCGCAGCGGGCGGATGGCGACGATGTTGAAGTTGGTCGGCACCGCCAGCTCGCGCAGGAAAGCGCTGTAGCGCTGCACGGACACCGTGCCCACGGATATCTCGGGGCTGCGGCGGATGAAGTTGAACAGGCCGATGCGGAAATTGCGCGCGAACCGCTCGTTGACGATTTCCATCGTCGGCATGCGGCCGCGGACGATGCGCTCCTGGCTGGAGATGTCGTAGGTGCGGACGGCGCCGGCCTCGGCCACCTCCTCGACGGACTTCTGGCTCTCGCCGGTGACCCCCTCGAGAAGGGCATCGACTTCTTCCTGCGAAAGAAATGAATCACTCATGACTGGTCCTTGCCCGTGTCACTGGATGATGAAGCTGGAGAAGAGCACGCGGCGCACCGGGTTGCGCTCGGCACGGCGGCGCGGGCGCTCGTCCGCGTCGTCGCCTTCGTCCTCGCGCGCCGCGGCCCGGGCGCGTTCGCGCTCGGTGGGCACCGAGTAGCCCAGCGGGCGCGACACTTCCCGCAGGATGTCGGTGGCCAGCTTTTCCTTGCCCTCGCGCTGCAGCAGCTCGCTGGAATTGCGCTGGGACACCAGCATCAGGATGCCGCTGCGGATGGCAGGCATGTATTGCTTGACCTGCTCGGCCGTCTTGGCATCGTCCACCTCCACGGTGATGCCGATCTGCGCGAACCGGTCGCCGCCGGGGTCCGCCAGGTTCACCACCATGTTCTCCATGGGCAGGAAGGTCGGCGCCACCTTGGCGGCCTCCTTGCGGGCGGCCGGGGCGGCGCCCTCCTCGTCCCCGTCGGCATGCGAGCGGCTGGCCAGGAACCATGCCGCGCCGCCCCCGCCGAGCACCAGCACGGCCAGCACCAGCCCGATGATGATCAGGAGCTTCTTCTTGCTCTTGTCCGGGGCTGCTGCGGCAGGAGTATTGGCGGCTGACACGATGCGGTTTCCTTGCGGTTGGAAGCAAGCCGCGCCTGCGCGATCAGGGGGCGAGCCAAGTTGGATGGCCCATTATTGGGCGGGGCGGCGCCCCATAATAGCCAGAATAAAAGCCCAAAACCATGGCATTCACCGCGCTCGCCTGCCCGGCGGGGGCAGTCGGGCACTCACACAAAGATATCGACGGCGCGGTCTGCGGAAGCGCCGCCGCGCAGCAGCGACCCCGAACCCGCAGGCACGGCGGACGCCACCTGCGCCTGGCGCGCACCGTCGCGCGGACGCTGGGAATCCGCGTTCCCCGCCCCCGCCCCTGCGCCGTTGCCTGCGGAGGTCCCCACCGACATTCCGGAGAGCACCAGCCCCTCCCCGCGCAGAAGCTCGCGCAGCTGCGCCATGCTCTGGTCGAGCAGTTCGCGGGTCTGCGCCTGGTCGCTGCGGAAGGACACATGGGCTTCGTTGCCTGACAGGGACACCGAAACCTCCACCGGCTGGCCGTCGCGGTTGAGCGTCAACTCGGCATTCTGGGTCTTCTGGTGGATCCAGTACGCCACCCGGTCGGCGACCTGCTCTTCCGCGCCGGCCTGGGCAGGGTCGGCGAACACGGCGGCAGCGTCGGCGCTGCCGGGCTCCAGGGGCGAATCGGCCACGGCGCCATCGGCCCAGGCGCCTGCCGACCCTTCGCCGGGGCGGCCACCGCCTGCGGACTCGGCACCGCGGGCCGAGGCCACGGCCGCCAGTAGGCCATCGGCCGGCGGCGCGGCGAGTTCCGCACCCACCGGGCCGATGCCCCCTCCGGCCGTGCGTTCCGCCACTGCACCGGACACGGTGCGCTCGCCCGCGACCTGCGCGGCAGCCGCCACCGTCGCAACATGCGTCTGGCCCAGAGAATGACGGGCCGTATCGGCGATGCCGGCGCGGCCCACGGTGGAGGTCTCACCGGAATCCGCACGCTGGGCCAGCGCGCTGTGCATGCGCGAGAAGGCGCGCCCGAACCCGGAAACCGCCCCCTGGGGCAACGGCCCGCCCTGGGTGTCCACGGAGGTATCGAGCACCGCCGTCTCGGCCACCAGGCCTTGGAGCACGCCATCCACACCGGCCAGGACGCCCGGGATGGCACGGGCCCCCAAGCCGTCACCGGGCAGCGCCGGCCCCGCACCAACGGCGGGCCGGCCATCGGCCGCGGGCGCCAGCAGGCCCTGCCAGGCGGCGAGCGCGGCAGTGTCCTGGGCAGCAGCGCCGGGCAGCAGCGCGGCCCGGCCCTCCAGTTCGGGCTCCACCGGCGCCAGCAGCACCGCCCCGTCCTGACCCTCTTGCGGTGCCTCGCCGCCCAGCGCAGCCAGCAAGGCGAGAAAACCGCCCGCCGCGCCCGCGGCTTCGTTGCCCGCGGCGTCCTGCGCCGCCGACTTGCCGCGCACGGCGTGGGCCGGCTGCGTTCCCTGGGAGGAGGAAATTCTTGCTTGTTCCATGGTCAGTGCTCCTGGCCTGCGTTGCGGTACTGCAGCGCGGCGCGCTCATCGGTTTGCTTCTGTTCTCTTCGCATCTGCGCCAGCTCCAGCTCCTGGCGGCGCTTGTCCACCACCTTGCGCAGGCTGGCCAGGCGCAGTTCGGCCTGCAGCAGCGCCTGCCGGGCGGCCTCCACCCGGTGGGCGTGGTCCCCCACCACGCCGGTCTGGATGCCGGCCGCGTGGCCCAGCCGGTGCATGAACTGGTAGTGGTGGTACATCACCTCGGGCTTCATCGCCGTGTCGGCCTTGACGCCCCAGCGCGCCTCGGTTTCGCGGGCATAGCCTTCCAGTTGCTCCAGCTGGGCCTGCGCGGCCTGCTGCGCCGCCTGGGTGTCCTGCAGCGCCCTGCGCACCTCGTCCCGCTTGCGGGAGGCGGCCTCGACAGCAACGGCGAGCGCGTTCAGGCTGGACATGGGTTACTGCTCCAGCACCGCGGCCATGTCCGCGACGCTCTGGTCCATGGAGGCCGCTTCGAACATGTCCTGCTGCAGGAAGGCCGCCATCTGCGGCTGCAGCCGGATGGCTTCGTCGAGCAGCGGGTCCGAGCCGCTCATGTACGCGCCCACCTGCACCAGGTCGCGGCTCTTCTGGTAGCGCGAGTACACGGCGCGGAAGCGCCGCGCCAGGTCGAAGTGGCCGCGCTCCACCACGTTATGCATCACGCGCGAGGCCGACTGCTCGATGTCGATGGCCGGGAAGTGCCCCGTCTCCGCCAGCGCGCGCGACAGCACGATGTGCCCGTCCAGGATGGCCCGGGCGGCGTCGGCGATGGGGTCCTGCTGGTCGTCGCCTTCCGACAGCACGGTGTAGAACGCGGTGATGGAGCCCACGCCGTGCAGGCCGTTGCCGCTGCGCTCCACCAGCGCGGGCAGCTTGGCGAAGCAGCTCGGCGGGTAGCCCTTGGTGGCGGGGGGCTCGCCGATGGCCAGCGCGATCTCGCGCTGTGCCATGGCGTAGCGGGTGAGCGAGTCCATGAGCAGCAGCACGTGCTTGCCCTTGTCGCGGAAATGCTCGGCCACCGCCGTGGCGTAGGCGGCGCCCTGCATGCGCAGGAGCGGCGGTGCGTCGGCGGGCGCCGCCACCACCACCGAGCGGGCGCGGCCGTCCTCACCCAGGATGTCCTCGACGAATTCCTTGACCTCGCGGCCCCGCTCGCCGATGAGGCCGACCACGATCACGTCCGCGCGCGTGTAGCGCGCCATCATGCCCAGCAGCACGCTCTTGCCCACGCCCGAACCCGCGAACAGGCCCAGGCGCTGGCCGCGCCCCACGGTGAGCAGGGCGTTGATGGCGCGCACCCCCGTGTCCAGCGATTCGCGCACGGGGTCGCGGTCCATGGCGTTGATCTGGCGGCGCCCCATGGGCTCGGCGACCACGTCCTGCACCGGTCCGCCATGGTCCAGCGGCAGGCCCTGCGCATCGACCACCCGGCCCAGCAGGCCGTCGCCCATGGGCAGGCGCAGCACGCCGGCGCGCTGGACGGGCCGGGGCGGCTCGCCCAGCCGGGGCATGGGGATATAGGGAGCGGCCGGCACCACGCTGGCACCGCTGGACAGGCCGTGGATATCGCCCGCCGGCATCAGGAACGCCCGGTCGGCGGAGAAGCCCACCACCTCGGCCAGCACCGGCGCCTTTTCGGATTCGCGTCCCGGCATCTGCACCATGCACTGCGAGCCCACGGGCACGCGGATGCCCACGGCCTCCAGCACCAGGCCGGTCAGGCGCGTGAGCGTGCCGCGCGTCTCCAGCGGAGCGCCCTCGGCCACGCGCTCGCGCGCCTCGTCGATGAGCCGCGTCCAGGCGGAAGGGGCTTCAACGCTCATCGCCTCCGCCCTCCTTTTCGCCATCGTCCCAGGGCGACTGCAACCCCAGCGCGGCGATGGCGCGCTGCCAGCGCTTGTCCAGGCTGCCATCCACCACGGTGCCGGCGGATTCCACGAGGCAGCCGCCCGGCGCCACGGCCGCGTCGGCGATCCACTTCACATCCGAGGTCTTCACGCCCGGGGCGCCCAGCTCTTCGCGCAGCGGCTGCGCCATGGCCTCCATGTCGGCGGGGTTCAGGCGCACCGTCGCCGGGCGGCCTTCCGCCACCAGCATGCCCACGGCCTCGCGCACGACGGGCTGCAAAGCGTTGGGGTTGACCGACAGCTCCTGGCGCACCACCTGGCGCGCGATGTCGCAGGCCAGTTCCAGCAGCTGCTGGGCCATGGTCTGCTGCATGTCGATCAGGTTCGCATCCAGCGTCTGCAGCACGCCCTGCAGGCGCTGGGCGGCTTCGCGCCCCTGGCCGGCAATGTATTCGTCCATGCGCTGCTGCCATTCGAGCGCGGTCTGTTCGCGCCCGTGGGCCAGGCCCTCGGCATAGCCGTCGTCACTGGCCCGCTGGATCGCCGCCAGCCGGTCGGCCTCCTGCTGCGCGAGCAGTTCTTCATCGACTTCCTGGGCGGGCAGCTCGGGCACGGGTTCCGGCTCGACCAGGCCGGAGCCGTCCACCGCGCCGAATTTCCACTGCGTGACGTCGCCCACCTCCTCGCGGGGGATGAAGCGCGAGTAGGCGCGGCTGTAGCCGCCCGAATTAGACGAAGGCATCATCACCGCCGCTTCCGATCACGATCTGCCCTTCGTCGGACAGGCGACGCACGGTCTTGAGGATTTCCTTCTGCTGCGCCTCGACCTCGGACAGCCGCATCGGGCCGCGCGATTCGAGGTCTTCGCGCAGCGCCTCGGCGGCGCGCGTGGACATGTTGGACAGGAACTTCTCGCGCAGCTCGGGCACCGCGCCCTTGAGGGCCACGATGAGGGTTTCGGACGCCACTTCCTTGAGCACCGTCTGGATGGCCCGGTCGTCGAGCTTGAGCACGTCCTCGAACACGAACATCTTGTCCATGATCTTCTGGGCCAGCTCCGGGTCGTAGCCGCGGATGGACTCCAACACCACCGTGTCCATGTTGCCGCCCAGCATGTTGATGATTTCCGCAGCGGCCTTGACGCCGCCCAGCGAGCTCTTGCGGATCTTGTCGCCGCCGGCCAGCACCTTGAACAGCACCTCGTTCAGGTCCTTGAGCGCCGTGGGCTGGATGCCCTCCAGCGTGGCCACGCGCAGCAGGATCTCGCTGCGCTGGCGGTCCGTCAGGTGCATGAGGATGCCCGAGGCCTGGTCGGCGTCCAGGTGCACCAGGATGGCCGCCACGATCTGCGGGTGCTCGTTGCGCAGCAGCTCGGCCACCGACAGCGGGTCCATCCACTTGAGGCTTTCGATACCCGACACGTCGCCGCCCTGCAGGATGCGGTCGATCAGCAGGCCCGCCTTGTCCTCGCCCAGGGCGCGCTTGAGCACGGCGCGCACGTAGTTGCCGGTGTCGGACACCAGCAGGCTCTGCGCGGCGGCGGCGCCGGAGAATTTGTTGATGACCTCGTCCACTTTCTCGCGCGAGACGGTGCGCATGCGCGCGATGGTCTCGCCGAGCTTCTGCACCTCCTTGGGCGAGAAGTGCTTGAATACCTCGGCCGCCTCTTCCTCGCCGAGGGACATCAGCATGATGGCGGCATCGTTGAGTCCTTGCTCGTCCATGGTCGTATTCCGGTGTCAAAGGGCGCTGTCGCCGTTCAGCCAGCCCTTCAGGATGTTGGCCACGGCCACGGGGTTCTCCTTGGCCAGCACCCGCGCCTCTTCCAGGCGCAGCTGCTCGGGCGTGGCCGGCAGCGTCTCGTCCTTCCTGGAGGCCATGGGCAGCGCCGGGCGCTCGGGGGTCTCGGCTTCCAGCGCGTCCAGCTGGCCGCCCGCCACCGCGGTGGCCTTCACCTTCTCGGGCTTGGCCGGCGCCGCGCCCTTCAGCGCAGGGCGCACTAGGCCCAGCAGCACCAGGGCGGCGAACAGTACCGCGCCCACGGGCCAGGCGAAGCTCTTGGCCAGGTCGATCATCTCGGGCTGCTTCCACAGCGGCACCTCGCCCGCCGGCGCGGCATCCATCTGGAACTGGGTGTTCATGAGGTTGACCGAGTCGCCGCGCTCGCGGTTGAAGCCGATGGTCTCGCGCACCAGCGCCGTCATCTGCTCCAGCTGCTCGGGGGTGAGAGCCTTGGACACCATCTTGCCCTTGTCCTCCACCGCCTGGTAGTTCACCACCACGGCGGCGCTCAGGCGCTTGATGGCGCCGGTGCTGCCCCGCGTCACGCGCACGGTCTTGTCCACCTCGTAGTTGATGGTCGATTCGCGCTTGCCCAGCTGCCCGTCGAGGCCGCCGCCCTGCTGGCCGCCGGCCGTGGGCGCGGGGTTGGCGCCGTTGACCGGGGCGGTGGACTGCGCGGGCGGCTGGTTGCTCACCGCGCCGGGCACGCCGGAGGGGCCTTTGCCGGAAGCATCGCGGCTCTCCAGCACCTGCTGACTGCGCACGGCGCTGGAATCGGGCGTCTGGTTGGGGCGGAACTGCTCGGAGGTGGATTCCGTCTGCGTGAAGTCCACCTCGGCCGTGACCTGCGCCTTGACGTTGTCGCGGCCCACCACGGGTTCCAGGATGTCCATGATGCGGCGGGTGTACTGCTGCTCGATCTGCTGCACGAACATGAGCTGCTGCACGTTCGCCTCGGTGCCGGGCGCCTGGTCGGGCGACTGCGACAGCAGCTTGCCCGTGTCGTCGAGCACGCTCACGGCGGACGGGGACAGCTCGGGCACGCTGGACGCCACCAGGTGCACGATGCCCGCGAGCTGGGCGCGGTCCAGCATGCGGCCGGGGTGCAGGCTCACCAGCACCGAGGCCGAGGGCTTTTGCTGTTCGCGGAAGAAACCGTTCTGGTTGGGCAGTGCTAGGTGCACGCGCGCGCCCTGCACGGACGACAGCGCCTGGATGGAGCGCGTGAGCTCGCCTTCCAGTCCGCGCTGGAAGTTCAGCCGCTCCTGGAACTGCGTCATGCCGAACTTGCTGTTCTCCATCAGCTCGAAGCCCGTCACCGAGCCCTTGGGCAGGCCCTGGGTGGCCAGGCGCAGGCGCACGTCGTGCACGCGCTCGGACGGGATCAGGATGGCGCCGCCGCCGTCGGCATATTTGTAGGGCACGTTCATCTGCGACAGCTGCGCCACGATGGCGCCGCCGTCCTTGTCGCTCAGGTTGGCGAACAGCACCCGGTAGTCGGGCTGGCGCCCCAGCACGATGGCGGCGATGGCCGCGGCCACCAGCAGCGCCACGCCGACCCCCAGCCGCATGCGCTGCGCCCGGTCGAGAGCGGACAGCCGCTGCAGCCAGTTCGGGCTGGAGGGGCTGACAGTGGGGGCGAGAGGGACTTCAGCAACTGCGGACATCTTGCTTTTCCAGTAGGGAGGGAGGCCCGGCCACGGACCTCGGCGTGGGGTCGATTATTCGGTGCTGCCTCCGAAATGTTCGCTGGATAAGCCGCGCGTTTGACCATCAATTCCCAGCGATGAACCGTGGCGCGATGGCTAGGATACGCAGCATACCGCCATTCCCCCGGAGTCACCGCCATGGACCTACGCATCCCCAGCTCGACCGCCCCGCTCACGGGCGCAGGCCTGGCGCGCCGTGCCGCAGCGCCGCAGAACGACGCCAATGACAACGTGGGCTTTTCGAGCGCGCTCAAGGGCGCGCTGCAGTCGGTCAGCGCGTCGCAGAACCGCGCCACGGACCTGCAGACCGCCGTCCAGATGGAAGACCCGTCCGTGAGCCTGGAACAGACCATGGTGGCCATCCAGAAGGCCCAGATCGGCTTTCAGGCCACGCTGCACGTGCGCAACCGCATGGTGCAGGCCTATACCGACATCATGAACATGCAGGTGTAGGAGCTGTGGCGCTATTGTTCGGATAGCTGCTTGCGCTTGATATACAAGCATTCCAAATATAAAAACACCTGAAATCCTTGCATATCAAGCGCCAGAAGCTCCTTAAAACATAGCGCCCAGTAAAAAGCCCCGCAGTGCGGGGCTTTTTTGTTTTCGTTCTGGCTGCCGTGCCGCCAGTCAATGCATCATCTGCGGCTGGCCTTCGAACATGTGTTCGAACTGCGCCAGCCAGGGCTCGGCCAGGCAGCGGATCTGCGCATCGTTGCGCAGGATGCGCTGCATGATGCGCGTCTTCTCGCGCCGGTGCTCGGGCAGCAGCTCCTGCTCCTGCGACTTATAGCGCAGCTGCTCGATGAGCACCGCGCAGGCGCCTTCGTAGCGCACCACGCCGTCCCAGTCCTTCAGGCGGGCGGCCTCCAGCATCTTGGCGCTGCTGTCTTCGATGGCCTTGTAGAAATCGATCAATGGCGTCTCCATCATGGTCACGCTCCCGTCTTGGGTGCGGATGCGTCGCCCGCCTGCGCCGCGCCGGCGATGGCGCCCCAGCTCTGGGCCACGGGCTCGATCAGGGCCACGACTTCCTCCAGCAGCGCCGGGTCGTTGCGCAGGTTGGCCAGCGTGAGGCGCGAGACGCAGTAGTCGTACAGGGCCCGCAGGTTGGTGGACAGCTCGCCGCCCGCCGGGCTCAGGCTGCCCTTGAGGCCTTCTTCAAGGATGCGCACGGCCTTGCCGATGTGGCGGCCCTTGGCTTCGGTCTCGCCGCGCTGCAGGGCGCCGCGCGCTTCATTCAGGGTTTGCAGCAAGCCGTCGAACAGCATCTGGATCAGCTGGTGGGGGCTGGCGCCGTCCACACTGGACTGCACGCCCACTTGGCGGTAGGCATTGGCGGCGCGGGAACTGACGGGGGTGTACATGGCTACCATTCCTTGTGACTACTTACCTTTTGTTTTCGGCAGCAGCGTCGCAAACTCAAGCGAAATTTACCCCGTATCAGCCGCTGCTCTTGTTCCAGGCCGCCACCTGCTGCGAGATGTAGCTGTTGAGCGCGGTCAACTGCCCCATCTTCGCGTCCAGCGCCGTGTACTGGGCGCGCAGGCGCTTCTCGACGACGGCGGCGCGGTCATTCACCTTGTCCTGCTCGCTCGTGTTGCGCTTCTTGGCCGCTTCCAGCGCGTCGGACTTGTTGTTCATCAGACCATCGAGCGAGAGCAGCCCCGAGGTGAAGTTCTTGAATTGCACTGCGATGCCCCCCCCTTGCCCGGCGCTGTCCGCCGCCGTTGCGAACAGGGGCTTGAGGGTCGCCGGGTCCTGCAGCGCCTTGTCCAGCTTGGTTTCGTCCACGGAGAGCTTGCCGCCCTGCTGCAGGCTGATGCCGATGTCCGACAGGCGCTGCAGTGCCCCCGAGCCGCCCACCGAACCCATGGTGAGCATGCGCAGCGCACCCTGCAGGCCCACGGCCGTGTTGTCGCCCTGCAGCACGCCGGCGGTCTTGGTCTCGGCGTCGTACTTGGTGGACGTGCTCAGCAGGTCGTTCACCGCGTTGTAGGCGGTCACGAAATCCTGGATGTTCTTCTTCATCGCGGCCGTGTCGGCGCCCACTTTCATGGTCACCTCCTCGTTGGCGGCAGTGACCTGTGCGACGGTGATCTTGAGCCCCGGAATGGTGTCGGCAAAACTATTGTCCGAAGACGTGATGTCGATGCCGTTGATCTTGGCCTTGGTGTTCTGCGCATACTGCGCGGCATTCGCGGCCATACCCCCCGTGGGCGCAGTCTCGGGGTCGAATGCCAGGGCCGACAGCCCGGGCGCGCCGCCATCCTCGGCCACCTGGATGCGGAAACCCGATGCCTCGCCCGTCTCCTTGGAGCGCACCAGCAAGCGCTCGCCCGAGGCGTCGCGCAGCACCGTGGCGGTGACGCCACCGCCCGCATCGTTGATCTTGGCGGCGATCTCGGACAGCGTATTGCTGGCGGTCACCTGAATCTCCATCTTCGCGGCCTCGCCCTTGGCGAACGTGGAGTTCTGCCCCCACGTACCCATCTCGATGGTCAGCGTACCCGCACCCACCGCCGCGTCCTTGGCCACCGCCGACGATGCCACCGACTGCGCGCGCGCCAGTTGCTGCACGCTGATGCCGAAGCTCGTCGCGCTGGCAATGCCGGTGACGGTGGCCGACACCGCCGTGCTGTTCGACGACGCGACCGTCACCCCATTCCACGACCCGTCGCGCGTGAGCTTGGCCGCCGCGTCCCCCAATGTGGACATGAGCGACTTCAGTTGCGAGTAGGTGGACATCTTGGTCTGGATGGAAGCGGCCTGGGTCTGAAGCAGGTCCAACGGACGCTTCTCCAATGCCACCATCTGGGAGACGATGCTGTTGACATCCAGCCCGCTGCCGATGCCTATCGATGAAATGGCCATGTCGCTCTCCTTGGGCGCGCCCGAAACCCGGGCCGTGCAAAAACTACATCATTCTTGCAAAAACCGGCCCCATGCAAAAGCCGGAAAAGCGGCGACAGGGGGCACCCCATCGCCGCTTTGGCGGGCCAAGGCATGCCTTGGCCCTTTGCGCTCTACCGATTTACCGCAGCAGCGACAGCACTTGCTGGGGCAGCTGGTTGCTCTGCGCCACCATCGCCACACCGGCCTGCTGCAGGATCTGGGTGCGCGACAGGTTCGCCGTTTCCTTGGCGAAGTCGGCATCCACGATGCGGCCGCGCGATGCGGAGATGTTCTCCACCTGGATATCGATGTTGTTCACCGAGTTCTCGAAGCGGCTTTGCAAGGCACCCAGGTCGGCACGGGCCGAGTTGATCTGGTCGATGGCGCTGTCGATCTTCTTCAGGGCCACCCATGCGTCCTTCTGCGTGTCGATCTTCAGGGTGTCGATGCCCTTCAGGTCGTCACTGTTGGTGGGCTCGGCAATGGTGACGGCCGACTGGTCAAAGCCCGTGGAGCCCACACCCCAAGCGGTACCCGTGAATTGGACCTGCAGGGGCGTCTTGGGCGGGTCTTCGCTGCCGTCGAGCTTGGACGCCACGAACTCCAGCGAATACTCGCCATCGGCCTTCTTGGTCAGGAATGCCGTCACGCCCGTATCGGCCGACTTGTTGTTGATGGCCGCCACCACGTCGCCCAGACGCTGCGCACCCGAGCCCGACGCGCGGATTTCGCCCAGATCGACCACGGTGCCGCCGTTCGTGGAACCGTCGCCGATGGTGATTGTCAGCTCGCCCTTTTCGATCTTGGTGCCATAGTTCGTTACGGTGGCATCAGTAGGCGTCACGCTGGCAATCGAGCCAGTGGCGTAGTGGACGTCCGCCAGGCCCTCGGCGGACGAATTGGTCAGCGCACCCACGGTGATGTTGTCGCCAGAGTTGGCACCCACCTGGAACAGCGCGCCAGCAAAGGAACCGTCCAGGATCTTGGCGCCGTTGAAAGTAGTCTGCTTGGCCACGCGGTCGATTTCGTCCGTCAGTTGCTTGACTTCGGCCTGCAGGGCCTGGCGGTCGGCCTTGCTATTGGTGGCGTTGGAGGCCTGCACGGCCAGCTCGCGCATGCGCTGCAGCATGTCGCCCACCTTGCCCAGCGCGCCTTCGGCGGTCTGCGCCAGCGAGATGCCGTCGTTGGCGTTGCGTGCCGCCACCGTCAGGCCCTTGACCTGGGTGTTCATGCGCTCGGCAATGGCCAGGCCGGCGGCGTCGTCCTTGGCGCTGTTCACGCGCAGGCCCGACGACAGGCGCTGCATGGAGGTGGACAGCGAGGTCGCCGAGAGGCCCAGGTTGCGCTGAGCGTTCAGCGACGGGATGTTGGTATTGATGGTAGAGGCCATTTGCAATGCTCCTTGGTAACTGTATTTCCGGCTAAACCGCCGATCACAACGCTGGCAACCGTGCCAGCAGCCAAGACCGGGGCGGCAGTAACGTGAACCCATCCATCGCTTGCCGGTCAACAAATTCGTTGGTGAACCTGTTGGATGGGTTATCGGGCAGCACCGGGAGAAACTTGAGCGGCTTGTAACAAAAATCTCCGCTTCCGCGCTGGCGCCCTCCTTGAAGCCCACGAAAGACGCCCCCAGAAATACAAACAAAAATGGCATCCAAGCCTTATGAAACAAGCGCAGGCAGCTATCTAAACAGGAGTTCGATCTGGGCTGCTCGCGGCTGAAACCACTCCTGCGGGGCTGGAGAGCAGTTGGCGACGCATGGGCACGGAACACGAAAGATGGCCGTGGTTCCCCCCTTTTTTCCCGCCGCCATCGCCTGCCGGGCTGTTGAAAAATTCGTTCAACGCTAGGGCTACCGACTGCAGATGGTGACCTTGGTCACGGCAGCGATGCCTCAGCCCCTTGAAGGAGTTCCGCAATGGCCTCAACCATCAATACCAACATTGCCTCGATCAACGCCCAGCGCAACCTGGGCCTCTCGGCCTCTTCGCTGGCCACCTCCATGCAGCGCCTGTCGTCGGGCCTGCGCGTGAACAGCGCCAAGGACGACGCCGCCGGCCTGGCCATTGCCGAGCGCATGAACACCCAGATCAAGGGCCTGACGATGGCGTCGCGCAACGCCAACGACGGCATTTCGCTGGCGCAGACGGCCGAAGGCGCGCTGGGCAAGGTGGGCGACATGCTACAGCGCATGCGCGAGCTGGCCGTGCAGGCCAGCAACGCCACCAACAGCGCTGCCGACCGCAAGGCGCTGCAGGCCGAAGTCAGGCAATTGTCCGACGAAATCGACCGCGTGGCCAAGCAGACCACCTTCAACGGCACCAAGATCCTGGACGGCTCTTTTGTGGGCGCAGTGTTCCAAGTGGGTGCCAACTCCGGTGACAACGTCACCCTGGGTGCACTGGCCGATACCCGCGCCACGGGCCTGGCCAACATCAGCTATTCCACGGCTTCCGCGCCCGCCATCAGCACGGACAACGCCGTCGTTTCCGGTTACGCCACCGCGATTCCAGCCAATACGCTCCAAATCACCGTGGGCTCCACCACCATCAGCCTGGGCGAGATCCCGGGCGCCCTCTCGGGCGTGGAGCGCCTGGGCCAGGTGGTGTCGGCCATCAACAACAAGTCCGCTGACACGGGCGTGACCTCGTACCTGACCAAGAACGACGACGGGACCTACAAGCTGGAATTCATGTCGTCCAAGATCCAGGCCGATGGCATCACGCCCGAGCTTCCGACACTGACTGGCTTCACAATCGCCGATACAGGGCTTGACGGCAGTGCCGTCACCTTTGCCGCAGCAGCCGGCACCGAGAAAACAGGCGTCGACAACGTGACGGTGGAAACCCAGAAGGATGCTTGGGTGGCCCTGAAGAAGATTGACAGCGCCATCGACCAGGTGAATGCCGCCCGCGCCGACCTGGGCGCGCTGCAAAGCCGCTTCGAAAGTGCCGTGGCCAACATCGACATCCAGGTGGAGAACCTGGCCGCATCGCGTGGCCGCATCGTGGATGCCGACTTCGCCAAGGAAACGGCGAACCTGTCGCGCACGCAGATCCTGCAGCAGGCTGGCACAGCCATGGTGGCGCAGGCCAACCAGTTGCCGCAGCAGGTGCTGCAACTTCTGCAGCGCTAGCGCCAAGCCCCATCCGGTACGGGCTAAACTAGTTACAAAAGCCTGCGCACCCATCGGTGCGCGGCTCATTCACCGGAGTCTTCATGCCCACCATCGAGCAATTCATCGAGCAATTCCTGATCGCCGTCGATTTCCAGGAGCCCGTGGAAGTCACCCCCGACACGGAGCTGCGCAGCCTGCCCGAGTGGGATTCGCTGGCGGCCCTGGGCGTAATCGTGATGTTCGACGTGGAATACGGCAAGACCATCGTGGGCGACGATATCAAGAACTGCGTGACCGTGGCGGATCTGCACAAGTTGCTGGGCTGAATCACTGACTCAATATAGATAGAAGAGGGAGTAGCGCCATGGGCCTGTCCACCCTGCATAACGTGCGTTTCGCGGGCATGGCGAGTTGCGTGCCCAAGCGCGTGATCTCCAATCTGGAAGACTGCCCACCCTCACAGCGCTCCGAGCGCGAACGGCTGGTGCGCAACATCGGTATCCAGACGCGGCGCATCTGCCCGGAGTGGCAGTGCTTTTCCGATCTGGCCCTCGTCGCCGTCGAAAAGCTGCTGGCAGACCTGCAATGGCAGCGCGAGGAGATCGGCGCGCTGATCGTCGTCACCCAGTCGCCGGACTACCTGATCCCCGCCACGGCCATCATCCTGCAGGACCGCCTGGGCCTGCCGCACAGCGCCATCGCCTTCGATGTGAACCTGGGCTGCTCGGGCTACCCCTTCGGGCTGCATCTGCTGGGCAGCATGATTGCCGCGGGCGGGGTAAAGAAGGGGCTGCTGCTGGTGGGGGACAAGTCGGCCACCGTCAAGGACCCGCTGTTTTCTGACGCGGGTACGGCCACGGCGCTGGAGTTTGACGCCAGCGCCCCGCCCATGCACTTCGACCTGAACAGCGACGGCAGCGGCTACAAGGCCATCATGCTGCCCGCGGGCGGGCACCGCCAGCCCTACGGCATCGAGCACGCCATCCCCACGCGGGACGAGCACGGCAACAAGGTGCACCCCGGCGACCTAGTCCTGGACGGCCCCGCCGTCCTGAGCTTCTCCACCCAGCGCGTGCCGCCCGCCGTGGAACGGCTGCTGGACTACGCCCAGGTGGGCAAGGACCAGATCGACTACTTCGTCTTCCACCAGGCCAACCGGATGATCAACGAAACCATCCGCAAGAAGCTGGGCCTGCCGCCCGAGAAAGTACCGACCACCCTGCCCGATCTGGGGAACACCAGCGGCGCATCGCTGCCCGTGACCATGACGGCACGGCTGCACGAGACGCTGGCGGCAGGCAAGCACAAGATGCTGCTCAGCGGCTTTGGTATCGGCCTGTCGTGGGGCACGGCCGTCCTCGACATCGAGGGCGCGAAGTTCCCCGCCATGATCGAGTCCTGACATGGCCCACCAATATCAAAATTCATAGCTACTTGCGCTTGCTGGGTAAGCGCTAGAGGCCTAAATACCATGAAGAATGGACAATACACCCTCGTCTGACCCGTTCTCCCTCGCTGGCAAGCGCATCCTCGTCACCGGCGCATCCTCTGGCATCGGGCGGCAAACGGCCATTGCGTGCGCCGAGATGGGCGCTCAACTGCTCATCACGGCCCGCAATACCGAGCGGCTGGCGGGCACATTGCACGCCCTGGCGGGCGAAGGGCACCAGTCCATCGCCGCCGACCTGACCCGCGCCGAAGACTTGGCCGCATTGGCCGCCCAGGCCGAGCCGCTTCACGGAATAGTGCATGCGGCAGGCATCTCCAAACTGGTGCCGGTGCGCATGGCGAAAGAAGCGCATTGGCAGGAGCTGTTCGCCCACAACACCTTCGCCCCCATGCTGCTCACCAAGGAGCTGCTCGCCAAGCGCAAGGTACAGGCGGGTGGCTCCATCGTCTTCATCTCCGCAGTAGCCTCGCACGTGGGGCCGCTGGCAAGCAGCGCCTATTCGGCCAGCAAGGGCGCGCTGCTGGGGGCCATGCGCTCGCTGGGCCTGGAGGTGGTCAAGCAGAGCATCCGCGTCAACTGCATCGCCCCCGGCTATGTGCGCACGCCCATGCTCGACGGGCTGGCCACCGGCGGCCTGAACACCGACGACTACGCGGGTCTGGCCCCGCTGGGCATGGGCGAACCGCAGGACGTGGCCCACGCTGCCATCTACTACCTGGCGGACGCGAGCCGCTGGGTCACGCGCAATTACTTCATCGTGGACGGCGGCCTGACCGTGCCCATGGACATCTACGCATGAACGCCCCACGGAACGCACCGCTCAATGCCACGCGCCAAGCCTTTTCACTGCAAGGCAAGACCATCCTGGTGACGGGCGCCTCCTCGGGCCTGGGGCGGCAGATCGCCATCTCCAGCGCCCGGCGCGGCGCGCGCATCGTGGCGACGGGACGCGATGCGGACCGCCTGCAAGCCACGTTCGATGCCTTGCCCGGCGAGGGCCATCAGCAAATCCTGGCCGAACAGACCAGTGCCGCAGACCGCGCCGCGCTCGCCAAGGCCGTGCCCGCGCTGGACGGCTTGGTGCACTGCGCGGGCAAACAGATGCTGTCGCCCATCCGACTGCTCAGCGAGGGGTTGATGACGCAGATGTTCGAAATCAATTTCCTGGCCCCGGTCATGCTGACGCAGCAACTCTTCCAAGCCAAGAAGATTACGCTAGGCGGCTCACTCATTTTCATGCTCTCCACCTCGGCCCACATCGGCACTCCGGCGGTGGGGCCATATTCGGGCATGAAATCAGGGCTGCTGGGCATCATCCGCTGCCTGGCGATGGAGCAGGGCAAGCACCGCATCCGCGTGAACGGCATCTCGCCCTCGGTCGTGCCCACGCCCATGTGGGGCGAAGACATGCAGTCCGCCCCCTTGCAAGCCCAGCGCGCCCGCCACCCGCTGGGACTGGGCACGCCTGACGATGTTGCCAACGCCGCCATCTACCTGCTGGCGGACGCCAGCCGCTGGGTCACCGGCACAACGCTGGTGATGGATGGTGGCGCGGTGCTTTGAAAAAGATAGCTGCTAGCGCTTACTGCATCTATGCTTGAAGCTAATTTGATCTAAACCCTGCCATGCGCTCCCGAATGCACCCCAGGTACTACCTGGACGCCGAGATTTTCGAGCGCGAGCAGCGCAAGATCTTCCGCAAGGTCTGGCTATTCGCCGGACTGAAAACGCTGGTGGCAAAGCACAACGCCTTCCTCACGCGCACCATCGCGGGTCTGCCCGTAGTGATTCAGAACTTCGATGGCGAACTGCGCGCCTTCGAGAACGTGTGTCTGCACCGCAGTGCGCTCATCCAGTCCGAGCCCGTGGGTCGCCGCCCCCTGGCTTGCCCTTACCATGCCTGGCGCTATGGCAAGGACGGTGAGGTGACGAACATCCCCGACTGCGAGCGCACCTACGGCTTCAGCGACGCCGAAAAATGCGGCCTGCGACTGCGCCAGTTCGCGCTGCGCGCGGTGGGCAACCTGTTGTTCGTCCACCTGGACGAAAACCCACTACCGCTCGAAGAGCAGTTTTCGCCCGCCTTCCTCACCTCGCTTGAATCCAGTTCCAACGCGTACGACACCGAAGTCATGGTCACCACCTGGCGCGGCCGGTACAACTGGAAGCTGGCCTACGAAAACCTGCGTGATGCCAACCACCCGCGCTTCGTACACTCGCAGACACTGGCCAGAATCGTCAACTTCCGCCCCGGAGTGAATACCGCCGAATTCGAAGAAAGCGCGCAAGCGCTTGCCCCCGAGGCACTGCGCCAAGAAATGCGCCGCTTCAGCTACGGTGGACGCGACACCGCCATCGAAAACATGCAGCGCTTCAGCTGGCATGACCTCGTGGAGCGCTGGGGCGATGAGGACGTGTACTACAACTGGCTCGCTTTCCCAAACCTGCACATCGCCAGCGCCAACGGCGGCCATTCGTTCACCATAGAGCACCACATGCCTATCGCCCCCGGCGTCACCGATATGGAGGTCTACCGCTTCACCGCGCGCAAGAAGCAGCCCTTCGCCCACTCGCACGCCGTGCTGCTGGCTGAAATGCATGGCAGCAAACTCGTCACCGGCGAGGACGTGGGCATCATGGAACGCGTGCAGGCCGCGCTGCACCCCGACGCCCCGTTGCCAACCCAAGGCGCGTACGAAAGCACGAACCGCCTAGTGGAGCGCTGGTACACCCTGCTGATGGAGAGCGGGCATGGACTGTAAGTGGATCATCGGCGGGAGCACCTTTCTGGACCTAGCGCACGACGCCTGGCGCCGCGCTCGCCCCGACCTGCGGGTGGAGAAAATCGCCCTCGCGCAGAACGCCGCCTACGACTTCGACCTGGAAGTTCTGACCACCCTCTCACCCAGCGAAGGTTCGGCCTTTGTGGCATTCGACGAGCGATTCGGCAACATCAAGCGCATCGAGCTCATGGCTGCCGTGATGGAGCGCGGCTTCAAACTGGAGCCGTTCATCGGCCCCCGGGCGGTAGTGGCCGGCGGCGTGCAAGTAGGCCTCAACGCCTTCATTGGCGACGGCGCCATCGTTGGCCACGCCAGCCGCATCGACTACAACAGCGTGCTGCTACCCGGTGCGCAGGTGGGCAGTGGCGCGCACGTACGCCCCTCGTGCTGGTTCGAACCCGGCGTGACCGTGGGCAATGGCGCACAGGTCGGCGCGCACAGCACCCTGCGCACTGGGGCACTGGTGGCCCCTGGCCTGCGCATTGGCCGCAACTGCGAACTCGGCTGGCCCCAACGCTATGGCGACCACGTGGCCGCGGGAACCGTGTTCGACCCGCGCTATGACGCACCTATCCTTACCTATGGCTGAGTCCTGGCTCAGTCACTGAAGTCGGCCTCCCACCCATATCCCGCTATCGCCAGTTGCCCTCATTCAATAGCAAACGCCCATGCCTCCCCTCCTTCCCCACGGCTACCAAGAATGCAAGGCACAAGCCGAGCGGGTCTATAGCCACCTTCTGGACGAGCTGAACGGTGCGCGCACCCTGTACGTAGCCGGCACCCTCGCCAAAGGCGAAGCAGACTTTCTGCGCCAGCTCTACCCTGAATTAATCTTCGTGGATGACTACAAGGCCGGGACCACACTGCACGGCAGACCAGTGATTTCCGCCGCGCAACTCTCCCAAGGCGCGGGGCCGCAGGATTTCCTCATCATCAACTGCCTGACGCGTGCCGGGTTCGAACACTTCCAACGCCAAGCTTGGGCCATGAACCTGCGGCACTGTGCCGTGGTGGAAGCACTGGCGCCGCACTACCGGGCTGGGACGCTCTTGCGCTTCTCGGGCCCGACAGCGGTATATGGGCCGGCATTTCACTGGCACACGCTTCAGCACCTGGACCTCTATGCCAGCCTTCGCGACCGCTTTGCCGACGAGCTAAGCCTTCGCACCTTCGACAATCTGGTGCGCTTTCGCCTCACGGGGGATCCATCCCTTCTGCACAGCGTGGCGGTGGGACTGAACGGCGGCGGACTGCGGCACGATGCCTACATCCTCAACGCCCAGTTCTTCACGCTGGGCGAGGATGAGGTATTCATCGACGCAGGCGCGCTAGACGGCGAATCGAGCCGCTGGTTCATCGAGCAGGTGCAGGGCCGTTTCGAGCGCGTGGTGATGTTCGAACCATCACCCCAAAGCGCGCAGATGTGTCGCGACACGGTGGTTGCCCTGGCGCGGCGGTACCCAGGCATCGGGACGAAGGTGGACATAGTGCCATCGGGGCTGTACGACCGGCAAGGCACACTCTCGTTCACGCAGAGCCTGTTCGACCAGTCAGTCACGCAGCACATGGGCGTGATGCCCCAGTCAGCACATATTCTGGATACGGGCTTGTCCAGCGCCTTCACGGCCCAAGGCCATGCATACCAGGTCGTGGAAGTACCCGTGACCACGCTGGACGCCTACCTGCACGGCGGCCAGGATCGCTGCACCTTCATCAAGATGGAGATCGAGGGCAGCGAGGTCGCAGCGCTGGACGGCGCTCGGCAGACCATCTTGAAGAACCGACCCAAGATGGCCCTGTCCATTTATCACCGCCCGCAAGACCTGGAATTGATCATGGACTACGTGGAGAACCTGGGCCTGGACTACCGTATTGCGCTGCGCGCGCACAACCCGCTGTGCCCCGATGCCATCGTGCTCTATTGCTGGTGACGACAACCACGGTCCCAGGCGCCTGCCATGCATTTTTCCAACGTCGTTTGCTTGCTTCACGTCCTCAGCCCCTGGCGCGCCAAGGCCGATGGTTTTTTTGATTTTGTCCGCGAACCCATACGCCAAGGTTGCGGTATCGACATAGGCTACGCGCCCGGCAAAATGCCCAGCCGCCTGCACCCCGGTTTTGATCTGGCAGAGTTTCGCGCCCTTGCGCAGCAGAACTGCGAGGCCAGTCCGGACGACCTGTGGCTGGCTACCTACCATCGCATGCCAGATGCGGCACTGGACTACCTGTTTGCACACCTGCCAGATGGTGCGTTGATCCTGTCCAGCGAAATTCCCCCCTGGCTACGTCAGGCGTGCCAAGACCGGCAACAGCCCTATCTGGACGTGCGCCAATCTCCCTTGGGTTTCGGCCGAGACAGCTTCATGGCCCTGGACACCAATGACGACACCTTGCGCCAGCGCCTGGGCGGCCATGCCATTTCAGACGACGAACTGCGCCTGGAGGCGAGCCTTCTCACGGCCAACATGCGCATACACCGCGCCCAGTTGGCCGAAAGCCTGCGCCATGTGTTCAACCTGGACGGTGCACTGCTGTACCTCTGGCAGATGCCCTGGGATACCAGCCTGCTCCAACCCGATGGGCGGGTTCTGCACATCAGCGATTTCGCGGCCCAGTTGAAGGGGTTGGCACAAGGCCGCCAACTGCTGTTCTTTCGGGATTTCAATGACACCTACGCGGCACAACTGTATGAACGCGAGTGCGCCGCCTTGTGCACTTTATTGGGCCAGCAGGTGAAGTTCTGCCCACAAAACATTTATCAGAGCCTGGCCGGACTGGATGACAGCGAGTTGGTCAGCATCAACGCGACGGCCCACCAGGAAGCCGCCTACTTTGACAAGAAATCCCACGCCTTTGCCCCACCGATCACCCCGTTAGCCTCGTCCGCGCAGCAACCCGGGTACTTGCAGGTGCATTTCCAGGATTTTCTGGCACCGGACTTTTGGCACCAGATGCTGGCACCGCATGCGGCGCCGCCCCGGATTCCACGACTGCCGGCATTGGATCGGCAGCATGCCCGCGAATCCATGAATGACTGGGGAGACTACGAGAAAGTACTGACGTGGGAGCGCTCCTTGCCTTGGAACGCCTATCGCCGCCTGGGCGGTATTGTGACCAACCGGCGCATCGCGGCGCTAGAAAAGCACATGACGTCCTTGACGCAAGCCATGCAACAAGCCGCATCCGCCCCCACGAAAGCCATAGCACCAGATCAAGCCTCTGCACGCATCCGCGCGCTGAAAGACACCAAGCTGGGACAAACCGCCTACATCCTTGGCAATGGCCCCTCCCTGAATGATTTGGACATCGATAAACTGATGGCGCTTGAATCCTTCTGGTGCAATCACGCCTACAAGATGGAGGAAAATGGCCACAGGTTTCATCCCAAATACTACTTCCTGTACGATGCCGCAGGCATACTAATGCATCCTCAGGAAATTCTTAATATTGAAGCCGGGATAAAATTCCTAAGCCCCGAGGCCAGCAGAGCCTTTGAAATCATGAAGCCAGAGGCATGTGAAAACATCATCACATTCCAGGTGGCGCATGAGCATGCCATCCATGAATCAGAAGAAAACTTCTCTCTCGACCCCTCTTTGACCCTTTTTTGGAGCAGCTCGATTCTTATCGTGGCCATCCAGTTCGCATTTTACATGGGGTACTCAAAAGTATTCATTGGCGGCATAGACCTGGATTACAGCAAGCCTTATTTCTACAACAGCTACAACCAACACAAGAGCTCCGCCATTGCCTTGGCCACCGAGCAATCAAAGCTAGCATTCCCAATTATCAGAAAGATATTTGAAAAACATGGACGCACGCTGGCAAAAATCACGGAATCACCCAACCTGCCCCTGGACTTCATCGACATCCCAGAATTGAGAAGCAGAAACTCACTCGCGGGGGCATGACATGCTTGCCAGGCACCAGCTATTTATTCAATCACCCCACCCTGCGGAAGTCAGTGATCTTTTTCACATCCTCAACACACCCAACATTCTGAATGCCATTTATTGGAATGATTATTTCAGAATGGTCCAAGGCATCAGCGGCGACATCGTTGAATTCGGGGTAGGCCGTGGACGGAGTTTACTGACCATCATGGCCGTGGAGTCGCTGTTCCGCACCTTTGATGGATACACCGCCCGGAGAATCCATGCCCTGGACAGTTTCGAAGGATTTCCCGAACCCACCGCAGAAGATAAATCTCCCCGGGCGGCAAAAAAAGGGGACTGGTCGCACTCCCCCAATGGCCAATTCCAATATTCCATTGCCAACCTGCACAAAATCATCGAACAAGCCAACATCCCTCGCTCCATACATGACGAGCTTGTATTAATCAAAGGATTTTTTAACCAGACCGTCCACCAAGTTAATTCTAAAAATATCGCCATACTGCACTTGGATGGAGACCTTTATGCCTCCGTTAAGGCGCCTCTTACAGTGCTTGCCGACAAAGTGGCAGAGGGTGGAATGATCGTGATCGATGACTACCTGATGAATGACCCCCATCAGCACTCCGAGCCTTTTCCGGGTGCACGACTGGCCGTCAACGAATTCCTGCAGTCCAGGACGGATTTTGAGCAGCGAATCAGCGTACGCGGCACCCCCTATCTTTTGCGAACAGCGGCATGAAAGCCATGCACGCGCCTTGCGTCGCCCTGGTGCCCCTGCGCGGCGGCTCCAAGAGCATCCCCATGAAAAACATCCGCCTCCTGGGCGGCCAGCCCTTGTGTGCCTGGGTGCTGCAAGCGGCAGCGGCTTGCCCCGACATCGATGCGGTGTATGTCTCCACCGATTCCGATGCCATCCGGCAGACGGTGCAGAACCTGGGTTTGGGCGTGCAAGTGATCGAACGGCCTGCAGAGTTGGCAACGGACGAAGCGTCCACCGAATCAGCGATGCTGCATTTCATGGAGCAGGTGCCGTTCGAGCGGCTGGTCACCATCCAGGCCACGTCGCCGCTGCTGACGGCGCAGCATTTGCACCAGGCCCTGGCGCAGTTCGACCAGGCGGGCTGCGACTCCATGCTGAGCGCCGTACGCACCAAGCGCTTCTTCTGGAGCGATGACGCCATCCCCATCAACTACGACCCGCAGCACCGGCCAAGGCGCCAGGAGTTTGCAGGCACGCTGATGGAAAACGGCGCGTTCTACGTGACCCGCCACATAATATTGCAGGCCAGCCGCTGCCGGCTGGGCGGCAAGATCGGTATCTTTGAGATGCCCGAGCACACCGCCATGGAGATCGACGAACCGGCGGACTGGGAGGCAGTTTCCCGTCTGCTTGCCGCATCCCGCCCCACGCGGCCGTAACACAATAGGGCATGCGCATCGTCCGGAATTTTTCCAAGTTCGTAGTGTTCTCCGAGGACACGTTGCTCAGTGCCCTACACAAGATCAACAACAACGAAGCGCGACTGATCTTCGCCGTCTCCGAAGGAGGCATTCTGGAAGGTGTCCTGACCGATGGCGACCTGCGCCGCTGGCTGACGAAAGGCCATGACATCGACCTGAACGTGCCGATGGCTGCGGTCATGAACCGAAACTTCACGGCTGCTTCGGAAAACGATGCGCCGCAACACATCCGCGGCCTGTTGAGCCACAAAGTGCAGGCGGTGCCGCTATTGGACGCGCAACATCGCTTGAAGGCAGTAGCCCTGGCCGGCAAGGTACGGCTCGACTTGGAAGGCTACCTCATCGACGATCAGGCCCCCGCGTTCCTGATCGCCGAAATCGGCAACAACCACCAGGGTAATCTGGCCTTTGCGCGCCAGCTGATTGACGCGGCTGCCGCCGCGGGTGCAGACTGCGCGAAGTTCCAGATGCGTGACATGCAGGCGCTGTACCGCAACGCAGGCAGCAGCAATGACGCCAGTGCGGACCTGGGCGCGCAATACACGCTGGATTTGCTCCAGCGCTTTCAGTTGAGCGATGACGACCTGTTCCGCGCCTTCGATCACTGCCGCCTGCGCGGGCTGGTGCCGCTGTGCACCCCCTGGGACCACTCCAGCCTGGAAAAGCTGCAAGCCTACGGCCTGCCTGGCTACAAGCTCGCCTCAGCGGACTTCACCAACCATGATTTGATGACCGCAATGGCTGCCACGGGCAAGCCCATGCTCTGCTCCACGGGTATGTCCACCGAGGCGGAAATCCGCGACGGCGTACGCCACCTGCACCGCCTGGGCGCCAGTTTTGCGCTACTGCACTGCAATTCCACCTACCCGGCGCCTTTCAAGGATGTAAACCTGCACTACCTGCGGCATTTGCAGGAGATCAGCGGCGGGCCGGTGGGCTATTCGGGGCATGAGCGCGACATCCATGTCGCCATTGCCGCCGTGGCGCTGGGCGCCAGGATCATCGAAAAGCACTTCACCCTGGACAAGGCCCAGGAAGGCAACGACCACAAGATCAGCCTGCTGCCCGCAGAGCTCGCGCGCATGGTGCAGGGCATTCGCCAAGTGGAAGAAGCGCTCGGCACGCAGGGCGAGCGGCGCATATCGCAAGGCGAATTGATGAACCGCGAGAACCTGGCCAAAAGCCTGGTTGCAGCGCGGGATCTGCCCGAGGGAACCGTGGTGACCGCCGACATGGTGCAAGTGCGCAGCCCCGGCCAAGGCCTACAACCCAACCGCAAAGGCGAATTGATCGGCAAGGCGCTGCCCGCTGCCAAGAAAGCCGGTGACTTCTTCTTTCCCTCCGACTTGGGAGAGATCCAGGCGCGAGCGCGCAACTACCGCTTTGCCTTGCCTTGGGGCGTTCCTGTGCGCTACCACGACCTGCAGGCCATGCGTGCGCTATCCAACATGGATTTGCTGGAGATTCACCTCAGCTACAAGGACATGGAACTGGATTTCCGCCGCTTTATTACCGAGCCGCTGGATATGGGCCTCGTCGTCCATGCTCCGGAGCTTTTCTCGGGCGACCACACAATGGACCTGTGCGCGCAGAACAGCGGCTACCGCCAGCATTCCATTGCGCAGTTGCAGCGCGTCATCGACCTGACGCGGGAGCTGGCGCCCTATTTTCAACGTACCCCGCGGCCATGCATCGTTGTCAACGTCGGGGGCTTCACACATACCGCCCATCTGTCGCCTGATGCATTGCCCACGCTGTACGAGCAGCTTGCGCACAGTCTGGCGCAGCTTGACGCTGCAGGCGTGGAAATCATTCCCCAGACCATGCCGCCTTTTCCCTGGCACTTTGGCGGACAGCAGTTCCACAACCTGTTCGTGGATGCCGACTCCATCGTCGCCTTCTGCCGCCAACACGGCATGCGCGTCTGCCTAGACATATCCCACTCCAAGCTCGCATGCAACCACCGCCAGGATTCCTTCACAGGCTTTCTGCGCGCGGTGCTGCCATACACTGCGCACATGCACTTGGCCGACGCTCAGGGAGTGGATGGAGAGGGTTTGCAGATCGGTGCGGGCGAGGTGGATTGGGTCGAGCTATTTCGTATCGCCACCGGATTGCCCAGCGCGCCCAGCTTCATTCCAGAGATCTGGCAAGGCCACAAAAATGGTGGCGAGGGAGCCTGGAAAGCCCTGGCGCTGCTGGAGGCCGCCGCGCTGGGTACGTCCCAAAGCACGCCTCATCCACTAGCCCCCTCTTGACCACGACAACCGTGCAAGCGAACGATTCCGCCGTATACCCTGTGATCCTTTGCGGCGGCGCAGGTGCGCGGCTCTGGCCCGTTTCAAGGGAACTGCATCCCAAGCCATTCCTTCGCCTCGCCGATGGGCAGAGCATGCTGCAAAAGGCCTTGCTGCGCAGCGCTCAATTGCCGCACGCTCAGCCGGCCTATATCGTCATGAACCGGGACTTGCGGCTCAAGGCAGAGGATGACTGGCAGGAGTTGGCCGACACGGTACCGCCCCCCCATTTCATACTGGAGCCATCTCCGCGCAATACAGCGCCTGCCGTGGCAGCCGCAGCCCTGTGCATTGCACGCCAACACGGCGAAGATGCGCTCATGCTGGTGCAAGCCGCAGATCACGTCATCACCAACCAGCAGGCTTTTGCGGAGGCCGTCACCCATGCGATGGCCCTGGCAAAAACCGGCAAGCTGGTGACTTTCGGCATTCGCCCCACCGCTCCGGAAACAGGCTTCGGCTACATCGAGGCCCATGGCAACAAGGTCGTGCGCTTCATTGAAAAGCCCTCGATGGAGAAAGCGCGCGCATATCTGGAAAGCGGAAGTTTCCTGTGGAATGCCGGTATGTTCTGCTTTGCCGCAGGCCGTTTGCTCTCCGAAATGCAGCACCACTGCCCCGACATTCTGGATGGGACCCTGCGCAGCCTTCCCATCCAACCTGACGATTCTGCGCCACTCAACCTCGATGCCGTGCGATTTCATCAAGTGCGCGAGGAGTCGCTGGACTACGCGCTCCTGGAAAAATCACGCGCAGTGGCCGTAGTGCCCTGCGAAATCGGGTGGAGCGATATAGGTTCTTGGAATGCCCTTGGTGATTTACAGCCAGCAGATGCGGACGGCAATCGCCTGCATGGCGACATACTGGCCCACCAGACCAGCAATTGCACAGTCTGGGGAGAGCGCAGGCTGGTGGGTACTGTGGGCGTCACGGACTTGGTGATCGTGGATACGGCAGATGCATTGCTCGTGGCCCATAAATCACAGACACAAGATGTCAAGCATATTTACAACCAGCTCAAGTCCCTGAATCACGAGGCTCAAAAATTCCACCGCAGTGTGCGACGCCCATGGGGTACCTACACCGTTCTGGAAGAAGGCAGCGGATTCAAGATAAAACGCATCGAAGTCAATCCCGGTCAGAGCCTGAGCTTGCAGATGCATCACCATCGCAGCGAGCACTGGGTTGTCGTGGCCGGTATGGCGCAAGTGGTGAATGGCGACAAGCAATTTCTCGTCAGCACCAATGAATCCACCTATATTCCCGCAGGGCAGATACACCGGCTATCCAATCCAGGGAAGATGCCCCTGATCATCATTGAAGTTCAAAGTGGAGCCTATCTGGGCGAAGATGACATTCTTCGGCTCGACGACTCATATGGCCGCCACACCTGAGATCATCACTTTTCAAAAGATCTAATGAGCACTCAGAACGAAGATTTTCACATCCAGGGTTTCTCTTCCAGCCAGTCCTGGGGTTTTGAGAATGCATTCCACTGGTTTTCATCGCCTTCGCGTATCAACAAGCTCTTGGCGCAGTATGACCTGTACCAGAAAATCGTGGATCTCCCAGGAGAAGTCATTGAACTAGGGGTTTACAAAGCCGCATCGCTGATTCGTTTTGCCACATTTCGACAAACGCTTGAAAATGATAACGCCAGGAAAATCATTGGCTTCGATGCGTTTGGTGCGTTTCCGCGCGAGCACGTCTCGCTGGCATCTGATCGGCAATTCATCGAAGATTTTGAGAAAAATGGAGGGCATGGCCTGGGCCTTGAGGAAGTCGCCGCCATCTTTAGGCACAAAGGCATCACAAATATTGAATTGATCGCGGGGAATATTCAGCAGACTCTGGATGTCTTCCTGGAGAAATCTCCCGCAACTCGTATCGCACTATTGCACTTGGACATGGACGTCAAGGAACCGACGCAATACGCATTGCAACGCCTGTATGACCGCGTCGTACCGCAGGGCCTGATTGTGATTGACGACTATGGCACCGTGGCCGGCGCCACCGAGGCGGTAGATCAATTTGTGCACGTGCATGGACTGAAGCTCCAGAAAACGCCGCACTACAAAATCCCAGCCTATATACAAAAGCCTTTCTAACCCCCACGCTTGGCGCAGGTGCATTACCTGCCATATATACGTGCTGGATGCGGGAACAGCGGATCGATGAATGTGCCGTCCGCCAGTGTTTCGGTGTAAGCACCCGGCACGTCGATGACACAGTGGCGGCCTATTTGCAAGCCTGCGCCCAGACGCACGTCTTGTCCGATCAGATAGTGCTGCCCCAATGTCGCGCCAGCGCCTATGCTGGCGCCCGCCCCCACCCAGCCATTGGCTCCCAGCTTGGCACCGGGTCCAATCCGCACCGCGTCGCCCACGATGGTGTTGTTGCCGATTTGCACGCCATGGGCGATGACGGCGCCTGCGCCGATCCAGCAGTTTTCGCCTATTCGCACATTTCCCGCCACGATGGCGCGTGGATGGCGCAGGCTGTCACCGCGAAAGCCCATGAGGCGAGCCTTGGCATAAACATCCAGCCGCGCGTGGTTTACGGCCTGGGTATCGACAGCGGCAAAGATGCGCGTCTGCGCAGGATCCAGGTCCGCCAGCAGCGCTCCGGTGTCGTCAATGGCCGCATCGGCGGATGCCAAGCGCAGCGGCAACAGGGTGCAACCATGTGCCAGCAGGTGCCAATTGGCGGCAATATCGTCGAACAATTGGCCGTACCCAATCAGGGCCAGTGAGGAAGTGGTGGCGCTCATGCGCTGCGCCCCATCAGTTGCTCGTACACCAGCGCCACGCGGCGCAGTTGGGATTCATAAGCCCCGTGGCGGGCCACTGGGCCGCCCGCATGCAAACCGCGCTGCAAGGCTTCGAGGATGACCTTGTCCTCATCCAACACGCGCTTTTCACCTTTGAGGTGGCCCCAGAAGATGGCGGGCAGCGCAGGAATGCGCTGCGTGGGCCGGGCTGTGGCAAGGGTGAAGCGTACGTCGGTGCGGTCCGGGGCAATGGGGTCGAACTGCTGGATCAGAAAGACATAGCCGCCGACCGAGATGAAGTTGACGTTGGGGTAGAGGAAGTAGTTGTAGTAGGCATCCTCGTTTCCAAAGCGGTCCACCAGGGCATGCCAGGGCCAGGGCTGGATCTTGAGCGGGGTCTTGCCTGCAAAGCTCAACTCGCGCAAGGCGGTGGTTTGCACGGGCGGTGTATCAGCGGGGATATGTGGCTCATGCTCAGCCCCTTTTTGCATCAGCGGCCGGAAGGTCTGAGGGTGGACGAAGGGGACGTGGTTGTAGTCCAGCACGTTCTCGAAGTTGAGCTTCCAGTTGTAGGCCGAGGGCATAACGGCATGGATGGCTTGGCTGCCGAAGTGGCCGCTGATCTGCGCGAGCTGCCCGCGCAGTTCGTCGCTGAACTGCTCCTCGATGGGCAGCGGATGGGCGTCAAGGTTGACGAAGACCAGGTTGCCTATGCATTGCACGGCAAATCTGTCCAAGCAAAGCTGAGCGCGCTCGGCTTCGCTGTAGTGGTAGAGGCGGTGTTCGCCCGGCATGCCCCGCACCTGTCCCGCGCCGTCAAAGGTCCAGCCGTGATAGCGGCAGGTGAGCTTGCGCTGGCCGTATTCCTCCAGTTGCAGCGGGGCTTGGCGATGCGCGCACTGGTTGCGGAAGGCCTGCAGCTCGCCGTCGAAGTTCTGCACGACGATGGGCACGCCGCCGATGCTGCGTGTCAGAAAACTGTCGGGCTCGGCCAGCAGCGTGCGCAAGCCCACGAAGATCCACAGCTTGCGCAAGATGTGCGTTTGTTCGCGGGCGAAGACGGAGGGGTCGATGTAATCGCTCTGAGGCAACCCAAGGTACATGGTCATCGAAAGTTGAACGGCTTGGCCGGATTGCCAAACACGGTGGTGCCAGGCTGCACGTTGCGGATGACCACGCTGCCGGCGCCCACGACCGCGCCGGCCCCCACCTTCACGCCCGGCAAGATGGTGGCGTGGGGATGGATGACGACGTCCTCGCCAATCTCCGCGCCGCCGCCGATGAAGACGAAACTGCCTACCGTGGTGTAGGAGCCGATCTTCACGTCATAGCCAACGATGCTCTTGGCGAGCATGATGACGAAGTCGCCCAACAGCGTGTCCGGCCCCAGGGAGACGTGGTGCTCGAACAGGCAGCCGCGCCCCATGGCCACGCGGTCGGAGCGGAACAGGTCAGGCATCAGGCACATGAAGTCTGCTCCCTGCTCCAGCAGCGGCTGCGCATATTTGCGGCGCTGCCGGGGGTCGCCCAAGGCGCACACGATGATTTGCGGGGCCTCATACCGCCAGGTCATCGGGTCACCCACAATGGGCAGCCCCTCCACCTGCAGCAAGTCCGCCCGGCCATCCAGAAACCCGCGCACCATCCATTCCCGGCCATGTGCCGAATCGGAGTGCGCCACGGAGGCCATGTTGCGGCCAAAGCCTCCGGCATTGATGATGTACACGTCTTTCATGACGAGGCGTCCATGTTGATCGCATCGGTGCCGCCTAATACCTGCTGGAGCACGCGATGCACGCGCTGGCACTGCAGCGGTGCCATGCCAGGAAAGAAAGGCAGCCCCAGCAAGGTCTGCGCGAGCGCCTGGGCTTGGGGTGTTTGCAGCGACTCACACTGCCGCGACAGCACTTCCATGTGCGGCAGCAGGGGCTGGTACCAGCGCCGCGTGGCAACCCTTGCCTGCTGGCAGGCTTGCTCCAGCGCAGCGCGAGTGGCGCTATCGGGCAGGCGCGGGCACAGCAGCGTGGGAGCCACCAGCGGGCCGCCCGGACCCTCCACCTGCCATGCAAGACGGTGCCCGCAAGCGTGGTTAATTTCATGTATCAAATTGGCATGCAGCGCCTGTCTAGTCTGCGCTGATAGCTTCCATTTTTGTAGTGATATGAGACCAATGGCCGCATGGTATTCGCTCATCTTGGCGTTGGTGCCCAGGCTAGCGAGCGCGCCGACAGGCACGCTGGCTGCGGGGTCGAGGTTGATGCCGAAGTTGGAGAGCTGGCGCACGCGCGCGGCAAGGCCGGGGTGGGTGGAGACGATGAGGCCGCCCTCGCCCGCTGGCAGACTCTTGGTGGTGTGCAGGCTGTAGACGATGGTGCCGCCCGCGCCGTGCAGCCATTGGCTGCCAAAGCCTGCGGCAGCGTCGATGACGACGGGCAGGCCGGTGTCGCGCTCGAACTGGCGCCATGCCTGCATATCGTGCGGCATGCCGAAAGTGGCCACCGGCAGCACGGCGTCGATGCGCGTGGCATGGCAGGCTGCGCGGGCGATGGCGGGGGTGAGCATCCAGGTCTGCTCGTCCACGTCGGCCAGTACGGGCACGTGACCTGCGCGCAGCACTGCGGTGGCGGTAGCGACGAAGGTGAAGGCGGGCACGAGCACGCGGGCCTGGGGCGGCAGGTCGAGCGCTTGCAACACCAGTTCCAGCCCCAGCGTGGCGTTGGCGACCGTGGTGACGTGATCGACCGGCTGGCCGAAGCGCTGGGCGAAAGCGGCTTCGAGCTCTTGCACCAGGGGGCCGAAGTTGGAGTAGTGGCGCGCCGCGTGCATGCGCTCCAGCCAGGGCGCAAGCTCTTGCGGCGTGGGCATGTCGGGCACGAGCAGCGGCACCCAGTCGGCGGGGGTTTGCGCTGCGGTCTGCGTCATGCGGCGGCTTCCGTGGCGGCGATCAGCGCGGGCAGGTCGGCACCGACGCTCAGGGCCTGGGGGCTGCCGCCGTGCTGGGCGTTGAGCCAGTTGAGCCACATGAGGCGATAGGCCTTTTCGACCTCTGCCGTGCGGGCGGGGTAGTCCATGAGCACGCTGCGCTGCAGCTCGCCGCGCTGGGCGCGGCGGCGGCTCGCCAGGTGTTCAGGATCGTTCATCAGGCGCAGCGCGGCATCGACATAGGCTTGTTCATCCTTGGCGATCTCGCCGCCGAAGCCCAATCCTTGCAGGGTGCGGGCGGTGGATGCGTCCACCCCGCGATCTGCGTCCAGCGCGACGATGGTCAACCCCATCCACAGCGCGTGCAGCGTGGTGGTGCCGCCGGAGACGGGCGCGGTGTCCAGCGCCACGTCGGCGATGTGGCCCAGCTCCATGAACTGGGCCAGCGGCTGCTGGTGCAGCACGAAGACGCGGTCCAACGGCATGCCGGCAGCCTCCACGCGGGGCTGCATGTGGGCCTGCGCGGCGTCGGCGGTGCGCTCCTTGACCATGATGATGAGGCGGGCGTCGGTACGGGCGTGCAGGATACGCGCCCATACGCGCAGCATGGCGTCGGTGATCTTGGCGGAGCTGTTGAGCGATATCAGCGTGGGGTAGCCGTTGCGCAGCATGGGCGGCTCTTCGCCCAGCGGGGCGTAGGCGGGCGGCGCGTAGCTGGCCATGCAGTGCAGGCGGAACAGGGTTTCGCTGTAGTACTTTTCGTGGCCCTGCGGGGCGATGCCGTAATCCACCAGCCGGTAGTCCATGGCCTTCATGCCCAGCGGCTGCATGAAGCCCAGCCAGGTGACCTGCACGGGCGCGGCGCGGCGCGCGAAGGTGAGCAGGCGGTGGCCCGCCGTATGGCCCGACAGGTCCACCAGCACGTCGATGCCGTCGGCGCGGATGCGTTCGCACAGCGCCTCGTCGGTGATGCCCATGACCTCGTGCCAGTGGGGCACGGCCTGCTGGATTACCTCGGTGAAGGCGTCGCGCCGGCCATTGGAATAGACGTGCACCTCGACGTTGTCGGGGTTGTGGTGCTGCAGCACGGGCAGCATGAAGAAGGCCACCGAGTGCTGGCGGAAGTCCGCCGTGACGTAGCCGATCTTGAGGCGCTTGCGCGGGTTGCGGTCGGCCACGCGCAGGGGCTTGGCCTTGCGGGTGAGCGGGTCGGCAAAGCGGCGGCCCCAGTCGCGGTAGACCTCCAGGGCGCTGAGCGGGTCGCGGTCGGTATGGCTGCGGATGTAGGCGCGCATGGACCAGGCATTGGCGCTGTTGCTGCGCCGGCACAGGGCGTCGATGATTTCGCAAGCCTGCTCGCGCTGCCCCATGCAGTACAGCGCATAGGCCAAGGCGTGCTGGGCGTCGGGCATGCCGGGCTGCAGCGTGAGCGCGGTTTGCAGCGCCGGCACGGCCTCGGCGAAGTTCTCCATCTTCAAGTAGACGCGGCCCACTTGCAGCCAGGCGTCGGCGCGCTGGGGGTCGATGGCCAGGGCGGCGGTAAAGCGGGTGAGAGCCCCCACCAGGTCATGGTCGCGCTCGCTTTGCTCGGCCTGGATCAAGTTGGCCAGCAGGTCCACTTCTTCATGAGCCTCCAGGGTGTTGCTTTTGTCAACCATGAATGTGTTTCGGATTGGAGCTTGGGTATGGACTTGTCGGGCATCTTAGGGCCTGTAGCCCGGCACACATCGGGGTATGAACCCGTGTTTTGACATGCTTTTGGCGGCTTGGTGCCACGGAGTCTCCAGAACTGGCGGGCGTTCATGCTCTCTCTTTTCGTTTTGGGGCACTCCCTGTCTCTGACAGAATAGCCCCCATCATGTTTGTCATCATCGGTTACATCATCTGCTTCGGCTGCATCTTCGGGGTGTACGTGCTGCATGGAGGCAACATCGGGGTCGTGCTCAAGGCGCTGCCTTTCGAGATCGTGACCATTCTGGGCGGTGCCCTGGGGGCCTTCGTGGTGAACAACCAGCCCAAGGTGCTCAAGGCCACGATGGCGGCCATTCCGATGGCGCTCAAGGGTTCCAAGTACACCAAGGCACGGTACATGGAGCTGATGGCCATGCTCTACGAGATTCTGCAAAAGGCCCGCAAGGAAGGGTTGATGGCGATCGAAAAGGATGTCGAGGCGCCCCAGGAGTCCGAGATTTTCAAGAAATACCCCACTGTGGGCAGCGACCACCACGTGATCGAATTCACCACCGATTACCTGCGCATGATGGTGTCGGGCAATCTCAATTCGCACGAGATCGAAGCGCTGATGGACAACGAGATCGAAACCCACCACGAGGAGGCGCATGCTCCCGTGGCGGCCCTGGCCCGGCTGGCGGGCGCACTGCCCGCGTTCGGGATCATCGCGGCCGTGCTGGGGGTGGTGAACACCATGGGCTCGGTGGGCCAGCCGCCCTCGGTGCTGGGCGCCATGATCGGCTCGGCCCTGGTGGGCACCTTCCTGGGCATTCTGCTGGCCTATGGCGTGGTGGAGCCCCTGGGCGGCCTGGTGGAGCAGAAGACCCAGGACGCGGCCAAGGAGCTGCAGTGCATCAAGTCCACCCTGCTGGCCAGCATGCAGGGCTACAACCCCGCCACGGCCATCGAGTTCGGCCGCAAGGTGCTCTTCTCGACCGTCCGGCCCGGTTTTTCCGAGCTGGAGAGCCATGTGAAGGGCAAGAAGTAGCGCGCCATGGCGGAAAAGAAGCTCCAGCCCATCATCATCAAGCGCGTCAAGAAGGGCGGCCATGCCGTGCATGGCGGCGCCTGGAAGATCGCGTACGCCGACTTCGTGACGGCGATGATGGCGTTCTTCCTGCTCATGTGGCTGCTGGGCTCCACGGCCAAGGGGGAACTGCAGGGCATTGCCGCCTACTTCAGCTCGCCGCTCAAGGTGGCGATGACTGGCGGTGACGGCGCCGGCAACAGCTCCAGTGTGATTCCCGGCGGCGGCAACGACCTGGCCAAGGTGCACGGCCAGGTGCGGCGCTCCGACGTGGAAGAGGCCCGGCAGCGCCGCATGAGCATCGACGCCGCGCGGGCCGAGCGCGCCAGGCAGGACCGGGAGCGGATCAAGGCGCTGGAGGCCAAGATCGACGCGATGATCACCGAGAACCCGCGCCTGAACGAGTACAAGTCGCAGATCCGCATCGACATCACGCCCGACGGCCTGCAGATCCAGATCATCGACGACCAGAACCGCCCCATGTTCGACAGCGGCAGCGCGCTGGTCAAGCCCTACATGCGCGACATCCTGCGCGAGATCGGCGCCGCGCTGGGGGGCGTGGAGAACCGCATCAGCCTGGCCGGACACACCGATGCCGTGCCCTACGGCAACAGCGACCGGGGCTACAGCAACTGGGAGCTGTCGGCCGACCGCGCCAACGCCTCGCGCCGCGAACTGGTGGCCGCGGGCATGCCAGACGCTAAACTGGGCCGTGTCGTGGGCTTGGCGGCCAGCGATCTGCTGGAGCCCAACAACCCGCGCGCCCCGGCCAACCGGCGCATCACCATCACGGTGCTGACCCGGGAGGCCGAGGAGCGGCTCATGGGCAAGGGGATTCCCGAAATCACTTCGGCAGAACTGCTGGACGAAAAGCGGGAAAATCCCCCCCCAGGCAGATGACGGTTACGACTTGTCACCAACTCTGCCGCCCATGACAATACTTCCAGCTATTTCCGACCGAAAGGGTCCCACGTGACCACAGCCCTTCGTTTTTTGATTGTTGACGACTTCTCCACCATGCGGCGCATCGTGCGCAACCTGCTCAAGGAAAGCGGGTTCGCCGATGCCGACGAGGCCGAGGATGGCGTGGTGGCGCTCAACAAGCTGCGCAACAGCAAGTTCGACTTCGTGGTGACCGACATCAACATGCCCAACATGAACGGGTTCCAGTTGCTGGCCGAGATCAAGAAGGACGACAAGCTCAAGCACCTTCCCGTGCTCATGGTCACGGCCGAGGCCCGCAAGGAGGACATCGTGGCCGCCGCGCAGGGCGGCGCCGCGGGCTACATCGTCAAACCCTTCACCAAGGCGACGCTGGAGGAGAAGGTCACCCTGATCCTCAAGAAGATGGGGCTATGACACCATGGACGCCACACCGGACAACAGCCAGCCGGCGGAGCAGTCGGCCGACGTACACCACAAGATCGGCCTGCTCACCCGCCAGCTGCATGATTCCCTGAACGAACTGGGCTATGCCGACAAGCTGCGCGGCTCCATGGGCGAACTGCCCGACGCGCAAAGCCGCCTGTCGTACATCGCCCGGCTGACCGGCGAGGCGGCCGAGAAGGTGCTCAACCGCGTGGAGCAGGCCAAGGCGCAGCACGACTACATCGCCGCGGAAACGCGCCGCGTGGTCACCGCCCTCGTCAAGGACCCGGTCGCGGCCGTGGCCAAGGGGGAGATCATGAATTTCCTCACCGACGTGGAGCGCGTGACCAAGGAGGCCGACACGCACCTCACCGAGATCATGATGGCGCAGGATTTCCACGACCTCACCGGCCAGGTGATCGCGCGCGTGGTGAACCTGGCGGCCACCATCGAGGAGCAACTGGTCCAGCTGCTCATCCAGACCGCCCCGCCCAACGCCCAGGTACCGGCGGCCGAGGCCAAGCCCGCGCACCTGCAAGGGCCGGTGGTGGACCCCGAGAACACGCCCGACGTGGTCACCGACCAGTCGCAGGTGGACGACCTGCTGGCAAGCCTGGGCTTCTAGAAGAATTCATGGTCAAAAACGGCTCCAGCGCTTATGTAGCAAGCGCTGGCAGCTATGGTTTTTGAAAATCCGCGTCCGCTGAAGCCGCCGCGGACGGCACGGAAAAGAGGGGGCGGCAGGCCCCTTATCGCGCTTTAGATTTCCGCCCCGCTCACGACAATGGCATGGCACCCGCCGTCATGCCACCATGGAATCCAGCCAAGAAAAAAGCCTTCCCGCGTCAGAGCGCAAGCTGCAGAAAGCGCGCACAGACGGCCAGAGCGCGCGCTCGCGGGACCTGTCGCACCTGGCCGTGCTGGGCGCGGGCGCAGTTGGCCTGCTGCTGTTCATGCCCCCGCTCATGGACCACCTGCAGCGCGCCATGGCCCGGCAGTTCGCGTTCAACGCCGCCACCGTGATGGCGCCGGTCCAGATGCTCGAACGCATGCAGGCCATGCTGGGCATCGGCATCATCGCCAGCTTGGTGTTCGCCCTGTTCACGGGCGCGGCCTCGGCCGCCAGCGCCATCGGCTCGGGCGGCTGGATCTTCAGCGCCAAGCCCATCACGCCCCAGTTCAACCGGCTCAACCCGCTGCAGGGCGCGGCCAACCTGCTCTCCAAGCAGCAGATGGCCAACGTGGCCAAGATGACGCTGCTGACGGCCATCCTGGCCTACGTGGCGTGGCGGTACATGAGCGCCAGCATCGGCAGCGTGACCATGCTGGTGCTGCAGCCCTCGCCGCTGGCCATCCGCCACGTGGCGGACTGGCTGACCACGGGCATGAGCCTGCTGCTGCTCATCGTGTTCCTGGCCGCCCTCATCGACGTGCCCCTGCAGGCCTACTTCTTCAAGTCGCGGCTGAAGATGTCGCACGAGGAAGTGAAGCAGGAGCACAAGGAATCCGACGGCAACCCGCACACCAAGGGCCGCATCCGCCAGAAGCAGCGCGAGATCGCCAACCGCGCCAGCATCGCCGCCGTGCCCAAGGCCGACTTCGTGGTGATGAACCCCACCCACTACGCCGTGGCCCTCAAGTACGACGAGAAGACCATGAGCGCGCCGCAGGTCATCTCGCGCGGCACCGACCTGCTGGCCATGCGCATCCGCGACGTGGCGCGCGAGCACAACGTGCCCGTGCTGCAGTCGCCCATGCTGGCCCGCGCGCTGTACGCCCATGCCGAGCTGGACCAGGCCATTCCCGCCCAGCTCTATGCCGCCGTGGCCCAGGTGCTGGCCTACGTGTACCGCCTGAAGGCCGCGCTACGCGGCGAAGGACACATGCCCGGCGAGCTGGCGCAGCCCTACGTGCCGCCTGAGCTCGATCCGCACAACCACCACAGCAAGGCGAGCGCCCCATGAACACCCCTTCTGTCCAATCGCTCCGGCAATGGGCCGGCGGCAACGCCGGGGCCCTCCAGGGCCTCTCGGCGCCGCTGCTGGTGGTCGCCATCCTGGCGCTGATGGTGCTGCCCATCCCAGCGTGGTTGCTGGACGCCTTCTTCACGCTCAACATCGCCGTCGCGCTGATGGTGATGATGGTGGCGGCGTACATGATCAAGCCGCTGGACTTCGCGGCCTTCCCCTCGGTGCTGCTGCTGACCACGCTGATGCGGCTGTCGCTGAACGTGG